>Ga0111149_1002_pt1 | contig 73923 bp, 61 predicted proteins | sample DeeMarSeWOR28_12_FD_80400 | JGI IMG/M metagenome (GOLD analysis project Ga0111149, IMG submission 80400) | Desulfobacterales bacterium SG8_35_2
AAAAAGACCATGGTGGTCAATGCCACGCTCCTGGCGCTTTCTACTGAAACATCAGAAGCAAGTTCAAGATAATAAACAATGAATGTTCCAAACCCCAGAACGGTGCCCATGAGGAGGGTGCGCTGGATCATGAGTGCTGAGAGAATTCTCTCCCTGGGAGGCCGCGGCTTGCGTCTAAGCACGTCCTTTTCTCCCGGTTCAAAAGCCAGGGCCACGTCCTGGAAACCATTGGTAACCAGGTTGAGCCAGAGGATCTGCGCCGGATTATAAGGAAGGTGAAGTCCGGCCAGCATGCAGGATATGATGGTCAACAGTTCTCCGAAGCCGCAGGAAACAAGAAAAATAGTCACCTTCTTGATATTATCATAGACAATCCTGCCTTCCCTGACTGCAGCCACAATGCTAGCAAAATTATCATCGGAAAGAACAATATCTGCCGCCTCCTTGGCCACATCGGTCCCGGTACGGCCCATGGCAACTCCTATATGCGCAGCCTTCAGGGCCGGGGCATCATTGACCCCGTCGCCTGTCACAGCCACTACCTCTCCCCGCTTTATCAACTGCTGCACTATCCTCAGTTTGTGGACTGGTGCCACGCGGGCATACACCGATATCGTCTCCGCCTTCTCATAAAGCTCTTCGTCAGACATGGTTTCCAGCTGCCGCCCTTCAAGCACCTGAGCCTTTTCTGTCTCAATGCCTATCTGGCCGGCAACTGCTCCGGCTGTGACAGCATGGTCCCCGGTAACCATGGCAGTCCTGATTCCTGCCTGTCTGCACATCCTGATGGCCTCGACAACCTCCTGCCGGGGTGGATCTATCATGCCCTGTAAACCAGCAAAGATAAGACCGCTCTCAACATCAGCCTGGCAAATTTTTACCGTGTCCGCATCCACCTCCTTGTAGGCCATGCCCAGGACCCTGAGGCCCTGATCGGCAAAACCTGCCGCCACCTCTGAAAGCCTGTTCTCAAGGGCAGGATCAGCTTCGTCCAGCATGGAAAAATGGATTATTTTTTCTGGCGCACCCTTGGCAAATATAATTTTCCGCCCCCCAGCTTCATGCAGAGTTGCCATGAAACCCCGCTCAGATTCAAAAGGTACGAGGCCCAGCTGCGGATACCGTATCTGCTCCTCTTCTATTTTTAATCCCCCTTTTATGGCTGATACAATGAGCGCCCCTTCGGTGGGGTCTCCGTCAATCCTGTATTCACCGTCCTCCTGGTAAAGATTTGCCTCATTACAGAGCATGCCGATCCTTAATGTCTCCTCTAATTCCGGGCAAACACTCATATCAACCTGCTGCCCGTCATGGGTAATGCTACCGGACGGTTCATAGCCGATCCCTGCAATCTCATATGTCCGCAAGCCATCAAACACGAGCTTGACCGTCATTTCGTTTCTTGTCAGCGTCCCGGTTTTGTCTGAACCTATTACAGTTGTACTTCCCAGGGTCTCCACTGAGGGCAGTCTCCTCACTATGGCATTCTGGCGCGCCATACGGTTAACACCGATTGCCATGGCAATGGTGACTGCGACCGGCAACCCTTCAGGAATTGCGGACACAGCAATTGCCACTGCCGCAATAAACATTTCACTGAGCTTTTCACCTTCATAAAGCCCAAGCCCGAAAATCAACAGCGATATTCCGCCAACAGTCCAGCTGAGAAACTTGGCAAAGCTGTCAAGCTTGTACTGCAAGGGAGCCTTGCCGAAGGGAACCTCCTGTACCTTTTCAGCAATATCACCTATAACTGTTCTCCTGCCGGTTTCAACCACAACCCCCCTGCCCCTGCCATACACCACAGTGGTACCCATGAAAGCGATATTTTTCATATCACCCGGCGTCAGATTCAGCTCAAAGAGTTTCTCCGTCTTTTTATCCGAAGGCAGTGATTCCCCTGTGAGCATGGATTCGTCAACCCGGAGATCAAGCACATGGAACAAGCGCAGATCAGCCGGCACCCGCATACCTGCTGACAGGTAGACTACATCACCAGGGACAAGCTCACTGCCGGGGAGTTCTTTTTCACGCCGGTCGCGCAAAGCCCGGGCTTTTGCCTGCACCATTTTTTTCAGGGAACGGACGCCCTGTTCGGCTTTTACTTCCTGGATAAACCCAATGACAGCGTTTAAAATGACAACTGCCATAATTACTGCCATATCAATATATTCATGGAGAAAAAAAGTGACTACAGCTGCCACCAGCAGGACATAGATCAAAGGACTTTTAAACTGGTGCAGCAGGATGGAAAAAATTCTTATTTTTTCTTCAGCGGCCAGGACATTGGGGCCAAATTCGGTTAACCTCTTCTCAGCCTCGGCACTTGTAAGGCCTGCTTCAGAACTTGAAAGCAGATCGAAAGACTCATGGATCTCCAGTGTCTCCCAGCGCGTGTCAGGCATAGCCCTTTATTCCAAAATGAGTTAAACGAGGTGCCCTAATGCCCCCTCTATTTCAGGAAATTCAAAAACAAATCGTTCTTTAAGGAGTTTTCTCGGCATCACCTTCTGCCCTTTGACAAATACATCACTGAATTCTCCTAACACTCCCTTGATAATAAAAGCAGGTACAGGGGGCAGAACTGTTGGCCTCTGCAATACCTTGCCCAGGGTTCTGGTCATAACCCGGTTTGTCACCGGATAAGGCGAGGTGCAGTTAACAGGGCCTGCGATTTCTTTGTTTTCCATAAGAAATAGAAAAATATTAACCAGGTCATGCAGGGAAATCCAGGAAAACCATTGCTTGCCTGATCCCAGTGGGCTTCCCAGGCCCCACTTGAAGACAGAAAGCATTTTACTCAAAGCCCCGCCGTCTCGTCCTAAGATAACGCCGATACGGCAGAGGACAACCCGGGCACCAAACTGCTCTGCCTTTATGGCTTCAGCCTCCCAGGCTTGTACGACCTCGGCTAGAAAATCATCACCCGGCGGGGAAGTTTCATCAAGTTCCTCATCCTGCCTGAAACCGTAATACCCTACGGCCGAGCCACTGAGCAGTGTTATTTTCTGCCTTGCCTGACCAATTGCATTAACAAGATTACGTGTAGTGAGAATGCGGCTGTTACGAATTGCTTCCTTGTTCTTTGTATTCCAGGTTCGGAAAATTGAGGCACCGGCAAGATTAATCACCACATCATGCCTTGAAACCTCTTTCTGCCAAGGCCCGATCGTTGTTGGATTACCCTCGCAATATGCCAATCCCAGCCTGACAGCCTTGTTTTGTGATGAGCGGGAAAGAATAGTTACAGAATGGCCCTCAGCAAGTAGCCCTTCGGTTAACGCTGCACCTAAAAACCCAGTACCGCCAGTTATAAACACTTTCATGTTTATCTCCTATTTTTTAAAAAATTACTGGGTATTACATTACTATTCTTTTGAAAATAAAATATACCCTGTTGCATATTTTTTTTCAATTTGCCTGTCATGTGCCTCTTTCAAATCCAGTCTACCTCATGTTCTATCTAATCAGCAGATATTTCTGTTTTTCTTAACTTGATTGTCCCTTATCCATATTCCAGCAAATCCACAGGAACTAAAAAATCATGCACCAAACCCTCTCAGGCAAAGGGTAAAAAAAAATTCTATCTTTTTTCAATTAGTGGTTGATATCCTATACCACATTGTGGTACATTGGCCCTGTTTTTGATTACCATACTGCTAGAGGGGCTCCAACTATGGATGATAAAGAGTTTTTGCACGCCCGCAAAATACTTGGAAAAACACAAAAACAGCTGGCCGAATTGTTAGGCTCTTCAATAAAAGCTGTCCACAGTTATGAACAGGGCTGGCGTACTGTACCTGCGCATGTGGAGCGCCAGATTTTCTTCCTTCTTGCCAGAAAAAGAGGAGAGACGAGCAGTACCAAGGCATGCTGGACCATCAAAAAGTGTCCACGTAAGCGGAAAATGCAATGCCCGGCCTGGGAATTTCAGGCCGGGAAACTCTGCTGGTTTATCAATGGTACCATCTGTGAAGGTGAAGTACAGCAGAACTGGCAGGAAAAAATGAAAATTTGCAGAAAATGTGAAGTATTAAAATCATTATTGGGATAACACGATAGATATAGCAGGCAGGCAGGAATCAGCTCTCAGCAAGCAACCTCCATAACCTCTAAAACTGAAAACAACCATGCGACGACCCATAAAAACTCCAGATAAATTCTTCTGCGTGTTTTAATTCTGTGTTACTTATCTGGCTATTAATCAATGGCCAGATCGCCTGCCGAGAGCTGATTCCTGCCTGCCTGCCTTTTCTGATTACCAGCAAAGTGTCACCACTAAAAAGGTATTTAGTATGACTCTGAAAAAAGATAAACATTTCAACACCAGGGTCATTCATGCCGGCCAAAACCCCGAAAAATGGGAAGGCTCGACCCTGCCGCCCATTTTTCAGACCGCCTCCCATGCCCACCCTACAGCTGAAAACCTCAGCCAGACATTCGGTGGCAAGACCACTGATCACATCTACATGCGGTTGACCAATCCGACGAACCGGGTTTTAGAACAGAAACTCGCTTCTTTAGAGGGTGGCCAGGGAGCCGTGGTCATGTCTTCAGGCATGGCTGCCATAACCAACGCCTGTCTTGCCCTGCTGCGCGCGGGTGATGAGTTTGTTACCGGCAACTCCCTCTTCATGTCAAGCTACGTCCTTTTTGCTAACATTTTCAGAAAGTATAATATTACTGCCCGGTTTGTTGAGTCAACAGACATGGCTGCTCTTGAAAATGCGATCAATGACAAGACCAGATTTATCTGGCTGGAAACCATCGGCAATCCCAAAATGGATGTGCCCGATCTTGCTGCTGCCGCAGATATTGCCCACCGGCACGGTTTGCCTCTGATGGTTGACAACACCATGGCAACACCCTTCCTCTGTCGTCCAATAGAGCTCGGAGCCGATGTAGTAATTCACTCAACCACAAAATATCTGAGTGGCCATGGTGATGCCGCAGGCGGAGTTGTAATTGACAGCGGCAACTTTAACTGGGCCGATTCAAAAAGGTTTCCTGACCTCAAGCCTTTTATTGACCGCAAAGGACCTCTTGCCTTTCTGGACAAAGTCTGGCGTGAACATCACATTAATTTCGGTACCACCCAGGCCCCCCTCCATTCCTATCTGACTATGATCGGGCTTGACACCCTGGCATTGCGTATGGAAAGACACATGCAGAACGCTATGGCTGTAGCCAAATACCTGCAGAGCCGAAAAGAACTTGCCTGGCTCAACTATCCGGGTCTTGAGGACAGCCCTTCCCACGAAACTGCCAAAAAACAGTTTGGCGACAGGGGTTTTTGCGGCCTGATAACATTCGGGCTCGGAAACCAGGAAACCAGTTTCAGGTTCATCAACAACCTCAAAATGATATACCACCTGGCAAATCTTGGCGACTGTAAGACCCTGATCATTCACCCATACTCCTCACAGTATCTTGCATTTGATGAACCGACACGACAGAAACTGTCGATCCATCCGGATCTGTTGCGGCTGTCAGTGGGCATAGAGGCGGTGGAGGACATTTGTGATGATCTGGGACAGTCCCTCGACAAATTATAGCCGTCAGCTTCCTGCTTATCCAAAACAAAAAGTATGATCTTTTGTCATTTTGACATTAGACTAGGATGTATATATTTCATAGATGAAATCAATTGAATAATGAAAATTGAAGATTGATGATTAAAATGCAAATAGTTCGTAGTTGACAGAAAAAATTAAGAAAATATTTACCGCAAATTTTCAATGTTCAGTTTTTCAAATTTTCAATTATTAAAAGCTGCAGGCTTTTAAGACAATGAGCGAATACATAGAACATGATACGGACGGAGTTTCTGTCGGGCTGGTTGAAAAGAAATTTTTCACCTTTGCAGACCCGCCGGAAACCATGATCCTCGAGAGTAATGCCCGCCTGGGACCTATCACCATTGCCTATGAGACCCTCGGCTCACTCAACGAGGATAGATCCAATGTCATCCTTGTCCTGCATGCCCTTTCGGGAGATTCGCATGTGGCAGGCTATTATTCGAAAGATGACCAGAAACCCGGCTGGTGGGAGATCATGGTTGGTCCGGGTAAAGGCATTGATACAGACAAATATTTTGTCATCTGCTCCAACATCATCGGCAGCTGCATGGATCCTTACGGCTTTGATTTTCCCGTGGTCACTATTGGTGACATGGTGAGGGCACAGAAAGCACTGCTTGACCATCTTGGTATCAAGAAGATCCTTTCCGTTGTTGGCGGCTCTATCGGTGGCATGCAAGTTCTTGAGTGGGCGGTACGCTATCCTGACATGGTTGTTTCCGCCATTCCGCTTGCCACTACCACCCGGCATTCCGCCCTGGCCATTGCTTTTAATGAGGTGGCACGCCAGGCCATAATGGCAGACCCCAACTGGAACAAGGGAAAATACTACGGTGCCGCTAAACCAAACCTTGGTCTGGCCTTGGCCAGAATGGTAGGACACGTGACCTATCTTTCTGATGAAGCAATGCGACGCAAATTCGGCAGGCGTTTGCAGAACAAGAACGATTTTTCCTTTAACTTTGATGCAGATTTTCAGGTGGAAAGCTACCTGCGTTACCAGGGCCAGAAATTTGTTGACCGCTTTGATGCCAATTCATTTCTCTATATCACAAAGGCCTCTGATTATTTTGACCTGCGCAGACAACATGGAAACGGTTCAGAGACAGAAGCATTCGCAAAGGCCAAGGCCAGATTCCTGGTTATCTCCTTTACTTCGGACTGGCTTTATCCAACATACCAGTCAAAGGCCATGGTTAAAGCCATGAAAAAAAACAACCTTGATGTGAGTTTCTGCGAGATTGAGGCCGAATGGGGACATGACGCCTTTTTACTTCGCAATGAACGTTTATCCGTACTCATTAATGGCTTTTTGGAACGCAATTTTATCGAACTACGGAAATAACAGTTAATTATTCCGGCTGAGTATCGTAACTAGTGCTCGGACTTATACAAAATGAAACAACCAATACAAAAACAGTCTGCTGACCTCAAGCGTTTTGATCTCCAGGTTATTGCCTCCTGGATCAAACCGGATTCCAGAGTTTTGGATCTCGGCTGCGGCGAAGGCGACCTGCTGCTCTATCTTAAACAAAATAAAGGGGTAACGGGCACCGGCATTGAAAACCGTGAATCCAAGGTTGCCCTGTGCATTGCCAAAGGCCTTTCTGTTTTGCAGGGCGACATCAATGAGGAGGTACTTGATTACCAGGAGAACACCTTTGACTATGTCATTCTGAGCCAGACGCTGCAGCAGGTCTATTACCCGGAAAGATTACTGAAATCCTTACTTGCGATTGGCAGGAAGGTGATTGTCAGCTTTCCAAACTTCAGCCACTGGTCCATCAGAATGCAGGTACTGCTGACGGGAATGGCACCCAAAAACGAACAGCTGCCTTATGAATGGTATAATACCCCGAACATCAGGGTCATTACATTGAAGGATTTCCGCAAATTTACCCGGGACCAGGGCTGCACAGTTCTCAAAGAAGTGGCAATCAATACAAATCATCATGACACCCAGGGACATATTGTAAGTTTTCTGCAGGACTGGCGGGCCACCTATGGAATTTTCCTTATCGGCAAGGGGGACAGACAATGAAAAAGAAAAAAAATACAAAATTTCTCAACAGCTACCACCAGTGTGATACAGCCATTGAGCCGGCCACACCCCTCTATGAAAAGATCCCAACTGTAGTCAGAAAGTTGATGCGACTCCTGGATGACAAGAACTCATTCAGCCATGTTGAACCCATCCCGATCCCATCCAATGAATCAGTTGTGCAATTGATCCACCAGGCCAGACGTATTCTGTTTCCCGGTTATTTTACCCAGTCTACCCTGGCCCAGGCCAACCTGGAATACTACCTGGGCCAGGAAACAACCTGTTTTCTGGAAAACCTGTCACGCCAGATAATTTCCGCCTTCCAGCATGACTGCTTCCGGCTTGACCTGCCCTGCACAAAGTGTTCTGAGCAGGGCCATGAAATTGCCCTGAAGGTTGTCCAGGAATTGCCAAGAATCAAAAAACTCCTTGATACCGATATCAGGGCCGCTTATGAAGGTGATCCTGCGGCCAAAGGCTATGATGAAATAATTTTCAGCTATCCAGGACTTATGGCAATCTCCATTTACAGGCTGGCCAACCTCCTCCATAAACATAAGGTTCCTGTTATCCCACGCATCATGACTGAGCATGCTCACAGTCTCACTGGCATTGATATTCACCCAGGTGCTTCCATCGGTGAAAGTTTTTTTATTGACCACGGCACTGGAGTTGTGATAGGAGAGACTACTGAGATAGGGCACCACGTAAGACTTTACCAGGGTGTTACTCTGGGAGCCTTATCGTTGCCCAAAGATGCTGGGGATCAATTCAGATACAAAAAAAGACACCCAACTATTGAAGATGATGTAATAATATATTCTAATACAACAGTTTTGGGGGGAGAGACCGTTATAGGTGCGCGATCGGTAATAGGTGGAAATATCTGGATAACAGAGAGTGTCCCGCCTGACACAAAAGTTCTTCTCAAACGCCCTGAACTTATTTATGCCGGCAACGGCAGAAAGACAATGCAGAAAAAGGGGAAATGATTATGGCTCGGATTAATGCGGATATTTCGCAGGTTGTAGGAAAAACTCCTCTCGTCCGACTCAACAGAATCTCCAGGGGGTTGAAAGCAACAATCCTTGCCAAACTTGAATTTCAGAATCCATTAGCCAGTGTCAAGGATCGCATCGGCGTCTCCATGATCGAAGCTGCAGAGAACCAGGGCCTTATCGATCCCCATACCACCATAGTTGAACCAACGAGCGGTAATACCGGCATTGCCTTAGCATTTATCTGCGCAGCCAAAAAATACCGCTTGATCCTTACCATGCCCGAGACCATGAGTCTCGAACGCAGGGCTCTTTTAAGGCATCTTGGTGCTGAACTTTTCCTCACCCCAGGCCCGGAAGGCATGAAAGGCGCCATCGCTAAAGCCCAGGATATTCTGGCCCATAATCCGAAGGCATACATGCCGAACCAGTTTGCCAATCCTGCCAACCCCGAGATACACCGCAAGACAACAGCGGAGGAAATATGGTCCGACACAGACGGCCAGGTTGACATCTTTATTGCAGGGGTAGGAACCGGCGGTACAATCACCGGGGTTTCAGAAATCATCAAGTCCCGCAAGCCCTCTTTTAAAGCAGTAGCAGTGGAACCAGCAGATTCTCCCATCCTTTCAGGCGGCAAACCAGGCCCGCATAAAATCCAGGGAATCGGTGCCGGATTTGTTCCCGATGTTTTGAATAGAACGATTATCGACGAAGTCGTTACGGTCACAAATGAGAATGCCTTTGAAACAGCCAGACAGGTCGCCAAGCTGGAAGGTATACTCTGTGGAATATCATCAGGTGCAGCAGTTTGGGCAGCAATGCAGTTAGCATTTCGTCCGGAAAATGAAGGAAAGCAGATCGTGGTGGTTCTGCCTTCCTCCGGTGAACGCTATCTGTCAACCGACCTATTCATAAAAGAGGAGATAAGAACAATGGCGAGAGCGAAGAAACCTGCGGCAAAAGCGGCTCCGAAAAAAGCGGCAGCCAAGAAAACCACTGCCAAGGCGGCTCCGAAAAAAACGGCAGCCAAGAAAACCACTGCCAAGGCGGCTTCGAAAAAAAAGGTAGCCAAGAAAACCGCTGCCAAGGCGGCTCCGAAAAAAACGAAAGGCGGCAGCCAAGAAAACTACTGCCAAAGCAGCTACAAAGAAAACTGCTAGAAAAAAAGCTGCAGGAAAGGCAAAGAAAAAATAATCCCTGAGGATCAATCCTTTTTACAGCAGGCAATAAAGCCATGCCTGCTGTAAGCAAATCAACCGGCATTAGTTTTGCTTGGATTGCCTGGAATTACGCGTTAACCTGGCAAGGGAATGACGCTTAATTTTATTAACTTCACCGACAGTTCATTCTGACGGGCTGCTCATCTATTGCCAAGCTCTTTCTCTTTGCCGCAAATTTTACCACCACTTTTTTCAGCTGCTTATCCACTGCACTGAAAAGATTCATTTCTTATAATCTGCTTTCTGCACCAATTGTCTTCAGCAAAAAGCAGGCCAATGTGCCAAGGCGAAAACAATAAACTTTCAACGCGTATTGACGATAACTGCAATAATCATTAAGCATACTGAATAAAGTATTTCCAGATCATTATATTGCATACCCAGATCATTACGTTGAATGATACCGGTTTTGACTTTCTGAGAAAATTTGCCATATTCCTAACTGATATACAACACATCACGAATTACTTGCCAATGAAGGAGTGGATCAATGACCGCAAAAGAAGTACCCAGTAAAAAAGGATCTTTTGGTTTCAAAACGCAACTGTTGCTCTCCATAATTGCAATCCAGTTTGTTTCCTGTGCGGCAGGCAACAGGCTTGCATCAGAAGGTGCAGATGAATCAGCAGCAGGCAGCTTACGCACTAGGATGACTGGAAATGCTGCCAAAGTGCTTGATGTCACAAATTATTACACGAGACCCGAGAACCAGGATTTCAGGCCCGGAAGAGGTCTGGCTATTTTTGAAACCGAAAATTTTGTCGGTTCATCCCGTTGCGCAGTCTGCCATGAACTTTTACGCGATAAAAGTGGCACAGATATGTCCATTTCAGGGCACTGGCGCTCCACCATGATGGCCAACGCGGCCAAGGATCCTCTTTGGCAGGCAAAAGTCAGCTCCGAGGTCAAGCGTAATTCTGCTCTAAAAAAGGTCATAGAGGTAAAATGTTCCACCTGCCATATGCCCATGGCCTGGACCCAGGCATATAAACAGGGAGAAGAGCAACTGGTACTGGATGGAGGATTTTTAAACCCCAAAAATAATCTCCATGAAGCTGCCATGGACGGTGTATCCTGCTCCCTCTGTCACCAGATACGGGATGAGAATCTTGGCCAACCAAAAAGTTTCAGTGGAAAATTTGTAATTGATACCACCAAAAAAGGAGCCGAGAGAGAAATTTTCGGGCCATATGAAAATCCCCTGCAGGAGGTGATGCAGAAGGGTGTCGGCTTTACTCCGGAATATGGTCCCCATACAAATGATTCTGCCCTTTGCGCCACATGCCATACACTGTTTACCCCCTATGTGGATGCACAGGGAAACGTGGTGGGAGAATTTCCTGAACAGGTGGTCTATCTCGAGTGGAAGCACAGTGACTACGGTATGAACTCCGCTCAACGCTATGACATTGGCGAAAACCCTGGAAAAGGCTTGATCTGCCAGGAGTGTCATATGCCGCATTCAGAGCTTGGCGGTGTCTATATTGCCCGCTGGACCCCGCCAAAAGCAGAGCCGAAAGATCATTTTTCCCAGCATCATTTTGTTGGCGGTAATATGTTCATGCTTAAAGTTCTGCAGGATAATATCGCTTCTCTCGGTCTTTTCGCATCGGCGGAAAAAATTGAGGATACCAAGGAGCGGACCATGCGCCAACTGCAGCGTTCAACAGCCGAATTGTCTCTGGCCGGGCTGGATTACAGTCATAATAAACTGTCTGCCGTGCTGCAGGTGAACAATATAGTCGGACATAAATTCCCGACCGGCATTCCAACAAGACGCACATGGATCCATCTTACAGTCACAGATACCGACGGGCAGGTAATTTTTGAATCGGGTAAACCCCTTGCTGATGGTCGAATCGAAGGCAATAATGCAGATTATGATATCACAAGCTTTGAGCCCCATTATGACCGGATCACCCAGTCAGACCAGGTCCAGATCTATGAGGGCGTTATGCTCAACTCGGATAATGAAGTAACTTATACCCTATTGAGAGCTGCCAAATTTGCCAAAGATAACCGGCTGCTCCCCAAAGGTTTTGATAAATCCACCGTTCCCCCTGAAATCGGAGTCGTTGGCAGAGCTGCTTCTGATGAAAATTTCACAGGAGGTTCTGATCAGGTTGAATACACTATTGACACTTCGGGGCACAGAGGTCCATTTATCGTGACAGCAAAACTTCTTTTTACTGCTGTTTCCAATCCTTTTGTCAAGGACCTGGAAAAAGATCAGGAATTACCGGAGGTCAACCGTTTCATGCATCTTTATCGCTATGCTGACAAGTTGCCCCAGGAGATAAAAGCTATTCAGACAACGGTTCAGTAAAGAATTGCACCAATAGTCTAATTTAAGGTCAGCCTTGATGGCTGCAAGAATCAAGTACTGATAAGGAATTAACATGGGAAAAAGATATTTTTATCATCTTCTCGCTTCTGCAACGCTCACCCTTTTGCTTGTCCTGAGTGTCAGCTGTTCAGAAAACGACGAACAACAGCAAGAGGAAAAAGGCAGAGTTGAGAAGATGACTGACAAAGCGGCAGAGACCGCAGTAACAAAAATCCGCACACCCATGGATAAGGCCCGAGCCACCCAAAATATGGGCGATGACAGGCTTGAAGAAATGGACAAGGTCCTGGAGAAACAATAATTCCGCTGAAAGAACTATGAGTCTTGATCCTGGAAGCTTAACCTGTAGCCATGTTTTACTGTTAACAACCCCTTCCTCCTGAAAGCTTTATTCTAGAAACAAAAAAAACAGGAGAGCGCCAAACCGGCGCTCTCCTGTTTTTCTATTGGCTAGAGATTTACTTGACCAGGAAATGCGGATCCATGTGACAATCAAGACAATTGGGCATTTTCTGATGCATTACTGGTGAGTGGGGTTCACCATGACAGGTCTGGCACTGGGGCACATTTGGATGCTGTCCACGGTGGCAGAAGGCACAGGTAAATGTCTGGTGTTTGGTAACTGTTTTCTCCATCTGAGCGCCAACCTCTTCATGACAAGGCACACAGGCTGCCCTTGGTGTGGTCATGGCATAATTGATCTCCAGAGGATGGTGCGCCTGATGGCATCCAAGGCAATCACTGGTCATCTGGCCTTCGGCATGGGGCTCATGGCACTCAGAACAATCGGGGACCCGGCCATGCACATCGTGGCAGAAAGTACAGGACTGCTCTGCATGAGCACTCGGATAATTGGCGAAATCCTGTCCCGGCCCCTCATGACAGGTAAGACAAGGCTCTTTTATATCGCCGGCAAGGTTCAGAGCCAAGGGCTCATGGGGGTTCGAGTGGCAGGACAAGCAGTTTTCCAGTTCGAAGTGTGACCGGCCCTCATGACACATGGAGCACTGGGGAATAACTTCTTCTCCCCATGGCGGATGCTCCTGGTGACAATCCAGACAGGTGACAGCCGTATTGTGCTTGCCTCCGTTGCTGGCGACTGACGCCGGCTCATCCTGATGACATTTGACGCAATCTGCCACTTCAAGAGAGACCAGTTCCGCATTAACCTTATCGGCAAAAATTGTCATCATGAGAGCACCCACGACTGCCAACATGAAAATACCATACAGATAATACTCTTTCCTTCCCATCATTTTACCACCCCTTTTTTCTGCAGGAATATTAAGTTGCCTTTCGAATCTCTTTCCAAAAAATAATGAATGGAGTTTCATTATCAAACTAAATAAGCCCTTGTCAAGTCTTAATAAGGGATTGATAATATTGTTTTTACATCAAGCGGACGGCATGTATTTACTCTGCACCGCTTGATCAAACCTTCAATCTATAGGAGTAAATTTTGCGTAATGCTGCAGCAATACAGATACGTTCAAGGAGATACTGCGTACCGCGCAGCTCAGATATACTATAAAGATAGATTACTTGGGAATTGATCCGCTCCTTGATTTAGCGGGAAGCTGTTTGCTGTTCGAGTAATTTTATAAAATCAACCATCGTTTCCCCAGCCTCAATTACTACCGGGTCCTTAATATCTACGGTTGAATTATGGAGATCTGCAGTCTCATCATCTTTTAGCTCTGAAATTTTTTCCAGGGGCGGCTCGCCCTTGGCCAACCGAAGAGTGTTTTCCAACTCCAAGAGCCATCGATCAGCTTCCTCGAGTTCATTCTTTCTTGTTGCTTCAGATAGAGAAATCTCCTTTTTACTGCTCATCAATTGATTGCGCTCGCGCCTGTCAAGAACATACTGGTAATCCTGACTGGTCTTATTTCGGGCACTGTGCATATTCTCAAGGCCAGGTATGATATCTTCCATTTTATAGTATATCTGGTAGGGGATTGAGTTTATCTTATCCCAGGGCAGCGCTTCAGGCAGGGAACTTTCTCCGACATCAAACGAGCTGTAGAGACTCGGATAGTAGAGATCAGGCACAACACCCTGATGTTGTGTACTCTTCCCTGAAATGCGATAATATTTGGCCGTGGTTGCCTTCAACTGCCCCTTGGGAAGGGGCAGCAAGGATTGTACTGTCCCTTTCCCAAATGTTTCCTCTCCAATAATGATTCCTCGGTTATAATCCTGAATGGCACCGGCAAAGATTTCTGAGGCAGAAGCACTCATCCTGTTGACTAAAACAACAAGTGGCCCTGAATAGACTAATTTCGGATCATGGTCCCTGATTATATCTATTCTGCCGCTGGCATTACGAACCTGAACTGTAGGGCCCAGACCTATGAAAAGCCCGGTCAGGCTGTTAGCCTCCTGCAATGACCCGCCGCCATTATCTCGCAGGTCAACGATCAATCCAGCAATTCCTTCTTCCTGCAATTCTACAAGCAGATGCTGCACATCCTTTGTCGTGCTCTTGTAATCCGGATTACCGGCATTCATGCCCTTAAAGTCTGCATAGAATGTGGGGATATCAATGATTCCTATTTTATAGGTTTTTGCACCCCGCTTGACCTCGATTATCTGTTTCTTGGCTGCCTGTTCCTCTAATTTAACCTTGTCGCGTATGATGCTGACAATTTTTGTCTGATGAGAGTCAGCCGCATCTGCAGGAATAATTTCCAAACGCACCAATGTCCCTTTTGGGCCTCTTATTTTGTTCACCACCTCGTCAAGACGCCAGCCAACTATATCCTGCATCTCACCATCAGATCCCTGGCCAACACTGACGATACGATCAGCAGCCTTCAGCATTTTTGACCTCTCTGCTGGGCCTCCCGGGATTAAACGGACAATTTTTGTGAATTCATCTTCACTTTGCAGTACGGCACCAATGCCCTCCAAAGACAAGCTCATATTAATGTTAAAATTTTCTGTGCGATGGGGAGAAAAATACTGGGTATGAGGATCTGTTGAAAGAGCCAAGGCATTTATATAAAATTCAAATGCGTCATCACTGGTATTCTGCTGTATACGGTTCAGCTGATTCTGATAACGTTTCAGCAATATTTCCTGGATTTCCTCCAGGGACTTGTCAGCGAGCTTGAGACTTAGCACATTATTTTTCAAACGTTTCCGCCATAATTCATTCATGGCGGCCTCTGATTCTGGCCATGGCAAATCTTCGCGATCAATTTGCAGAGTCTCTTCAATATCAAAATGCATACTGCCAAGGCCCTGTTCAAGACGTTCAATCAGGTAAGTAAGCCGATCAATAATCCGCTGCTGATATCTGTTGAAAATCTCAAACGCGGGTTGCAGATCGCCCCTGAGAAGAGCATCATCAAGCTTATTCTGATATTTTCCTTCAAACTCCTTTACATCACTGTCATAGAAGTAGCTGTGCCCCGGGTCCAGTTCATCCAGGAAGCGGTGCAGGATTTTGGAAGACATCTGGTCATCAAGGCGCACTTTCAAATAATGACGATTTTTGAGATGATCAACAATATTATCGTTTATTATCTTCTGCTCTTTTGTCGGAGCTAAAACTGTATATAAAGATTCTGCAGGTTCGGACCCAGGCTGGCTGTAAACATCAACCGGCAAAATCAACAATCCGCAGCAAACGACAGTCAGAAAGATTCCATTCTTGAACATTTTCATAAAGCGCTAATCCAATTGATTCGTTGATAATGACAATGCACAGATCATGCAACTGTTTCGCTGTCAAGCGCACTGCCTAAAATATGGAGTGTCAGGAGGAACAAATTACTTTCATGCCATATTGAGATACTCGTCCTTATTCCATTCTTATAATCATTTAAAACTTTGCAGCAACATATCATTTTAGCGCAAATAAAAAAAAGAGTCAAAACTGGCTTGTTCATTCTCCTCTCCCCTCCCACTCTTGACACACCGCAATCAATGATTATTTTAGGATAAAATAAAACTAATTTTTGAAAACTTTACCTGTATAAACAAACACATAGAAGGAGGTTTCCACATGACAATTGTACGCTGGGATCCATTCAGGAATATGACTACACTGCAAGACCGCATCAACCGTGTTTTTGACGAGGCGGTGCACAGGACAAAGGATTATGATGACGAAGTCAGTAAATGCAACTGGAGGCCAATCGTAGATATCTATGATACTGAAAAGGCTATCATAATCAATGCGGAACTGCCCGGAGTCACCAAGGAAAATATTACGCTTGATGTAAAGGAAAACATTTTGACCCTCAAAGGAGAACGCAAGTCAGCGGAAGAAGTTACGAAGGAAAATTATTACCGCATGGAACGCTGCTTCGGGACATTTGAAAGAGCCTTTACCCTGCCCTCAGCAATAGATCCGGGAAAAATTTCAGCAAACTTCAAGGATGGGATTCTCAGAATCGAAATCCCCAAACCGGAGGAAAAAAGACCCAAGCAGATTAGCATTAATGTTGAATAAATCCACACTTTCGTCAAAACCCAAACGTTGAAAACGGCTCTTTATCTGAAGAGCCGTTTTTTTATGATCTCCATATCCAGTTTTTTGTTTTGAGCTTGCAGCACTCCTGCCTCCTGGCGTATAAGGTATAATGCGAACATTTAAATTCTGCATTTTCATTTACAATGCCTCAAAATACCTGCCTGACAGGCAAACCAAATATTTTTGATCTTGCCCGCAGTCCTCTTGAGGGCCTCAATCTCATCGACGCAAGTGCTGGTACTGGCAAGACCTATACTATCTGTGGGGTGGTACTGCGGCTCCTCCTTGAAAAGCATTTACCCATTGAGCAGATACTTGTTGTCACCTACACGGAAGCTGCCACCGAAGACCTGCGCGACCGCATAAGACAAAAACTGCGCCAGGCACTTGATGCGGTCAAGACCCAATCCAGCGATGATGAATTCCTGCAGGAATATCTAGCCAATATCAAGGATTGCAAAGAGGCGGAACTACGACTCTCCGAAGCATTAAGAAGTTTTGATGCAGCTGCCATCTTTACCATCCACGGTTTCTGTCAGCGGATGCTCCTCGAAAACAGCTTTGAGAGCAACACCCTTTTTGACACCGAGCTCATTGCAGACGACTCCTATCTCATCAAGGAAATTGTTGAAGATTTCTGGCGCCGTAATTTCTCTGGCACTTCCAATCTCTTCAACCAATATGTTGCCAGCAAACTGAGCCCTCAGGCCCTGCATGATTTTCTCAGCCCCATTATCCCACATCCGTTTCTACAATTTATTCCTGATATTGAATTTGCATCAGGCTGCAATCGTCTCTCAGACACGGAAGCTGAATATTTTGAATCATACAGAACTGTCTGCCAGGAATGGGGCGCTGCCCGTCAGGAAGTCATGCACGACCTGCTCCAATCGCCACTGCTCAACCGCAGCAAATACAAAAAGGCACGTATGTTGCTCATTATCAGTCATATGGATGATATGGCTTCAGCCTGCATTCCAGCGCCGTGTCTTTTCGACGGGTTTATGCAACTGACCAGCACCCAAATTAGGTATGCCACTAAAGCAAAAGCAACCCCGAAAATTCTCCCATTTTATGTGCGTTGCGATAATCTCATGCTGCTCAGGGACAATCTTCTCGACCAGTATGACAGGTGCCTGCTCGCCCTTAAAAAAAGACTGCTCGAGTCTTTCAGGCCTGAATTGGCCCGGGGGAAGGCACGGGACAATGTTTATTCATTTGATGACCTGCTGCAAAAACTTCATACAGCTCTCACATCACCCGCAGGGGTTTCGTTTGCCCGTTCTGTAGCCGAAAAATACCCTGCCGCCCTCATCGATGAATTTCAGGATACCGATCGCCTGCAATTTGAAATCTTCCAGACAATTTATAAGGAACGGGCCCTGCTTTTTCTTATTGGTGATCCCAAACAGGCAATTTACAGCTTTCGCGGTGCAGATATATTTACTTATATGGATGCTGCTGCCGGATCCCCTCTGACCCACCACACGCTGGGTGTCAACCACCGTTCCAGCCCAGAACTGATAAAAGCAGTCAATACGATTTTCTGCAGAGCTCAAAACCCTTTTATTTTTGACGCAATATCCTTTCAGCCGGTAAATGCTGCGCCCAAAAAGGATGCTGAATATCTCACCATTGATGGGCAGAAGGAAAAACCATTTATTCTCTGGTATCTTGGCCGGAAATCAGACTCAGGCGAAGCTAGTCCCGCTTCTTCGCCCAAAAATAAACGGCTCTCAAAAACCACAGCCCGCAACAGTATTATATCGCAGGTTGCAGCTGAAGTATGCAGGCTGCTCAATCTTGCCTCGGAGAACAGGCTGTGTACCAATAAAAGAAAACTTTTGCCAGGGGATATAGCTATTCTGGTCCGCAAAAATGCTGAAGCCAGAAAAATGCAGCAGGCCTTGACTGAATTGTATGTCCCCAGTGTACTGCACAGCGGCGACAACTTATTTGCTTCTGAAGAAGCTCAGGAATTATCGCTGTTGCTGAGAGCAATTATAGTGCCCAACAATATCCGGAAAATAAAGTCAAGCCTTCTCACCCGATTCATCGACCTGCCCGCAAAGGCTATTAACCTGCTTCGGGATATCAGCCCGGAAAGTGAGAAAATTATCGAGCACTGGCTGACAAAATTCAGAACATATCATGAGTTATGGGCCCGGTATGGTTTTATCCAGATGTTTTGGGCGGTTTTGCGGGAAAACCGGGTCCGGCAGCGGCTGCTTTCTATGGATAACGGGGAACGCAGCCTGACCAATATTCTACACCTGGCAGAAATTCTCCACCGTGAGGCTTTCAACAATGGACTGAATATGACAGCCCTTTTAGGCTATCTGCATGAACGACTGGCAAATAACCAGGGGAACAATATTGAGCACCAACTGCGCCTCGAAAGTGACGAGAACCGGGTAAAAATCGTGACGATTCATAAGGCAAAGGGCTTAGAGTATCTTGTGGTCTTCTGCCCATTTACCTGGGAGGGCTTGCGAACGGACATGAAGAAAGGGTGTCTTTTTCATCATCAGGAAACTGGTGAAAAAACTGCGCTGATCTTTGACGCAGGATCGTCCGACTTGGAAAAACATCTGGAGAAAGCCCGGCAAGAGGAAATGGCTGAGAATCTCAGATTGCTCTATGTAGCCCTCACCCGGGCTGTACTTCGCTGTTATTTCGTCTGGGGGCCATTCAAGGGCGCTGAAACCTCTGCGCCTGCCTATCTCCTGCATCAGGGCCAAAATAAAAAGGCAATCTCTGCTCCTGCAGTGGAAAATGAAAATACCCTCATGCAAAAAGTTGCCTCAAGATTTCTTGCATTGTCGGATCATGAAATCCTTGCCGACCTGCATGACTTGGCAGCTGCAGCTGAAGGTACGATCAGGATTTCGACTGCTGCAGAAATGTCGGAAACGTGCCTGCAGGAAAATGCAGCCCCCCTGCCGCTACGGTATCGAAAATTTAAAGGCACCATTGCTTCTGATTGGAAAATAAACAGTTTTTCCTCACTGACTGCCAACAAACCAACCCTCAGCGCTAGCAGCCAAACACTCCTAGATAGCGCTTTAGACCGGGATGAGATTTATGCAGGCAGCTCCGTATCAGCTGAGCTGCCTGCGTCGCAAGACAAGACTCAAGACATCTTATCCTTTCCGCATGGCGCACGTCCCGGAACATTTTTACATGAGATCCTGGAACAGGCTGACTTCAACAATGGCCCTCCGGTGACGGAACAATTCATTGGCGAAAAACTGCGGCACTTTGGCTATGAAGCAAGCTGGTATCCGGTCATAGCTGAAATGCTTAACAACCTGGGCAATACTATACTGCATAAGGACAGTCCCGAACTGAAACTATCCAATGTATCCCGGGCAAACTGTCTGCATGAACTTGAATTCTACTTTCCCCTCTCACTGATAAATAAGGAGTCTCTAAAACGTATTTTTGTTCCGAAAAAACCGCACGGGTTTACAGCTGCAACCGCAACGCTCATGAGCGGTCAACTTGAGTGGCTTAGCTTGTCTCCTGTCAAGGGCTACATGAGGGGATTCATCGATCTTGTCTTTGCCTTTGAGGAAAAATTTTACATTGTGGATTGGAAATCAAATTACCTTGGTTCCACCATAGAGAATTATCATCACGAAAAATTAGCTGATTCGATTCTGTCCAACTTTTACTTTCTGCAATATCATATCTATTGTCTGGCCCTGCATAATTTTCTGCAAACGCGGTTACCAGATTACCGGTATGAATCGCATTTCGGCGGAGTATTCTACATGTTTTTAAGGGGTGTAAACCAAACTCGTGGCCCGGATTACGGCATTTACCATGATCTCCCTGATGTCAACACAATGGCGTTATTAACCGAAACATTTCTCGCGAAGGGGACCAACTGAATCCAGGTAATTTTCAGATCTGCCATTTATGACTATTTCATCAACATTACAGGAATTCCAGACTATCCTTTTCGACTCAGAATCTTTTTCATCTCTGGACAAACACTTTGCCATGTTCATGGGAAGGCTGGCTTTAAATCATAATCTTGCCGTTTCCATGGCAGCAGCCCTGGTCAGCCGTAAGACAGGTGAAGGCAATATCTGTTTAGACCTGGCGGAATTTGCCGGCCGGCCATTTAAACTGGGCTCTCTTAAAAGATCTCAGGAAGAATATACCTGCCCGCTTCTGCCTGACTGGGCTGAACAGCTTATACAGAGCGGGGTTGCAGAGCTGGGTGAAGGAGAAACACCTCTGGTTCTTGATGAAAATAATAGGCTCTACCTGCGGCGGTACTGGCAATACGAAAATTCGATTTCCAATTTTATCCGAGAGAGGGCTACACCATTTTTACATGATCTCAATGTATCCGGACTTCGTAAAGATCTGATAGAGCTGTTTCAATCGCAATCACCTGGAGAAATCGACTGGCAGGCAATTGCGGCCATTGCCGCTGTCACCAGGTTATTCACCGTCATCAGTGGTGGTCCGGGAACCGGAAAAACCACCACTGTAGCCAGAATTCTTGCTCTTTTAACAGGTCAGTGGAGGAACAACAGACAACAATTACGCATTTTACTTGGAGCGCCAACCGGAAAGGCTGTCTCCCGGTTGCAGCAGGCAATTGTTGCTGCCGGATTACTGCAAAGTGGCTCAGCCTCACTGCAGGCTGCCACGTTGCACCGGATGCTTGGCTACATTCCGAATTCTCCATATTTCCGCCATAATGCAGAAAGTCCCCTTGCAGCAGATATTATTGTCATAGATGAAGCCTCCATGGTTGACCTGCCTCTGCTGGCTAAACTCATGGCGGCAGTGCCCCCATCAGCCCGTCTTATACTCCTGGGTGACCGGCACCAGTTGGCTTCTGTGCAGCCAGGCTCTGTACTTGGTGATATCTGTCATGCAGAAATAATGCCGAAGTTCTCCAGCCAATTCTGCCAGCTCATGGCCGAACTTTGCAGCTATTCCATAGCACCTTCATCGCCCTCCCTGAAAAAAACCGCATCACCATCTCTGCAGGACTCTTTTGTTGAACTCGGCCGGAATTACAGGTTTCATCCTGAAAGCTCCATTGCCAGGCTCAGCACCGCTGTAAAAGAAGGGAATGGCGAAAGGGCACTCGATCTTCTCCTGCACACGGATGACGGTTCAATAGTCTGGTCGGAAATATCTGCACCGACAGAACTTGGAAAACAACTGCAAAGATCGCCAGATGTTTGCCAATTCACTTCCATGCAACAGAATCTGGAACCTGAGTCCTGCTTCATGCAGCTGGACAGTTTCCGTATACTCTGCGCCCTGCGCACCGGTCCGTTCGGTATGGAAAGAGTTAACACCCTCTTGGAGCAGCAGCTTCTGCAACAGGTTCAAAATCATCTTAATTGTCATCCAAATGGCCGGTTTGAAGGAAAGAAAAATGTCCTGCCATACCATCCGGTTATGGTGACCGAGAATGACTACAACCTGCAATTATTCAATGGAGATGTTGGCCTTATTCTACCGGATCCGGCGGATAAGCGGTCATTGAGGGCTTTTTTCAGGGGAGACTCAGGGGGGGTTCGTGATCTGGCCCCATCACTGCTCCCGGCTTATGAAACAGTTTTTGCCATGACCGTGCATAAGAGTCAGGGATCTGAATTTAACAGGGTGCTGCTCATCCTGCCTGATTTGGACTCCCCGCTCCTGACCAGGGAACTGCTTTACACCGCTATAACCAGAGCAAGAGAAAAGGTTGAGATCTGGGGGAAGAAATCAATATTTGTCTCAGGGGTGAAGCGCCAAATAAGAAGAACATCGGGGTTGAATGAAGCGCTCTGGGGTAGAGACAGATAAATTTTGACTACTGGCGAAAGATCCCCGTAACCGCCTCAGCACGCTCATCCTTACCTGTAAAAACTTCTGACCCCTGGGACATTTTTGCTCAAACTTGTTCTCAACCCCGATGCAAAAAACGGTCAATAGCCGCTTTCATCGTGTTCACCTGCAATAATCTCCTGCAGGGGCCGCTTTGGTACGTGATGCACCTGGTTCATATCACGCCAGTACTTGATATCTCCTCCTGGTTCCTGTTCTTCAATAGAGACAGTTTCAGCCGGTCGCCCCAGAGCAATAACCTGGAGAAGCTGCAGATGATCCTCGAGCCTAAACACTTCACGCAACCGGGAAGAAAATGACGCAATACGACAGCCACCCAGTCCCTTTTCAGCTGCACCAAGCAATATGTTCTGGCTTGCAATGCCAAGATCACAGTCAGCCTCAGTGCTCAAACGGGTGTCAAGGAGGCAGATTATATATGCTGCAGGCCTTTCTCCTTTTTCCGGTCCGGGCCACTCTTTTAGATAACCCGCCCAGATGAGATGGGGAAATATTTTTTCTTTGACTGCAGAATTATTGACAAGCAAATATTTTAACGGCTGCAGATTTCGGGCAGATCCTCCCAGACGTGCCATATCAGCAAGATCTCGCAGGGTCTCCATATATACCGGCTCATCTTCAATAAACCGCCTGAAACTCCTTGTTTTGCGGATCAAATCATAGAGCATAGGTTTTCCTCCTGTTCAATTTCCAGTACCTGTATACCTGACTATTTTTTTACAGAACGGCTGCCTAAACATGCCATTTGCGGCATACTCTAACACAATTATTTCTTGGTCAAAATTCCACAGAAGCGATTTCATCTTTATTTTTTAAAAAAAATATTTCTTCTCTTGTAAAATTTCCTAATAAGTTGTTTTAATTAGTATTGATAGCTGATCTCGCTATAACGATTTGTGTTGGCGTTATAAAAATTTTCTCTCAACAATCTGCATATCATACTGTGGCAATTCAGTGAAACTATTATGGGGGATGTAATAAAATTTTTACGATGGCAGGATATAGTAGATATTCTGCTGGTATCATTTATCATCTACCGCACCATACTTCTCATCAGGGGAACAAGGGCCGTACAGATGCTGATCGGCATCGCGGTTCTCATTGTCATCTATTTCGGGGCCAGGGAGCTTGAACTGCTGACTCTTTACTGGCTTCTCCGCACCCTCTTGAGTTCCATCTTTCTTATCATCATCATCGTCTTTCAAAGAGATATCAGGCGGGCCCTCACCCAGGTCGGCAAAACACCTTTCTACAAAACCTATGATGATGCACTGCAAAATACCATTCAAGTTGTCGTGGCAAGTGCACGGTACCTTTCCCGGCGAAGAATCGGCGGTCTCATTGTCATTGAACGGGAAACCGGCTTACGTGATTATATTGAATCAGGTCACAAGCTAGATGCAAATCTCACAACTGAACTGCTGGTAAGTCTTTTTCTTCCATCATCGCCGCTGCATGATGGTGGTGTCATTATCCATAACAACCGCATTCAGACTGCCGGCTGTCTGCTGCCGTTGACCAAAAATCCCTACATCAACAAGCGCTACGGCACCAGGCACCGTGCCGCCATAGGCCTCTCCGAGGAAACTGACGCCGTCATCGTGGTAATTTCAGAAGAAACCCAGGAGATATCTCTTGTGCAACATGGCTCCATAACGACTGTTTCCGATGAAACTGTTTTATTGAATAAACTTGAAGAAATTTTTATTCCAAAGGATTATCAGCCTCATTTATGGAAAAACTGGTTCGCCAAATAATTAATAATATCTCTTCGTTTCGGAGGCCGAAAAACTGGGTGCTGAAGCTGGTTTCTTTGTTCTTTGCCCTTTTTCTGTGGTATTTCGTCGTTGGTGAGGACAAGGTGGATATGAATGTCACTATACCTGTAGAAATTGTCAACCTGCCCCGCGAGCTGGTTATTTCCAATCAGTTCAAGAAACAGCTGGAAGTGACGATAAGCGGCCAGCGCAGTCTCATCCGCGGCATGACCTCACAACATATCAGCAGAACAATAGACCTATCAAAAGCCACGCCCGGTACAGTTGTTATCCAGAATCATCCTGATTCCATTTCCCTGCCCCGCGGCTTAAGTATTTTGCGCGTGCAACCGCCCACGATTACCCTTCTACTTGATCGTTTGATTCAAAAAGAACTGCCGATCAAGCCCTTGCTTGTCGGCAAGGTTCATAATAATTACAGGCTCGAGTCAGTGACAGCGGATCCGCCGACCCTGGAAATAAGCGGACCCCAGTCCATCTTGGGAACAGAACAAATTCTCAATACCAGTCCCATCGACATCACCGGCCTGAAACAATCAACAGTAAAACAGGTGCTGCTGACCCTGAAACCTGAAATTGCTGACCTTATTGGTGAGCCTGTGGTTGCGGTCCGTATAAATGTTGGTGAATTGCATCAGGAAATGGAAATTAACGATATCCCCTTAGAATTTGACATGGCTGAAGGCAAGCAAAAAGAGGTCATTTTCCAGCTTCTACCCCCAGTCATCAGCATAACCGCTGAGGTGCCTCAAAGCTTTGCTGAGAAGACAAATAATATCAGGGAGCTTTTCCATGCAAAAGTATCTCCTGAAACGCCTCTGGTGGACGGAAGCACAGAACTGAAAGTGCATGTTGATACCCTTCCAACTGTAAAGATTATTACGATAAAACCAGAAAAAGTGACACTGAAAATCAACCAGACCAAACCCCTTAAAATCAAGCCATGAGAAAACTTTTTGGAACAGACGGGATACGGGGGGTTGCCAATACCTATCCCATGACGACTGAAATAGCCATGCAGCTTGGCAGGGCTATTGCCTTTCTGGTCAAAAAGCAGGTGCCTGACATAGAGCACAATCCAAGGATTGTTATCGGCAAGGACACCCGTCTCTCCGGCTATATGCTTGAAAATGCCCTGGCCTCAGGCATATGTTCCATGGGGGTGAACATACTCCTGGTCGGTCCACTGCCAACGCCCGCCATTGCATTTATCACCACCAGTATGCGTGCTGATGCAGGTGTCGTTATTTCAGCTTCCCATAACCCCTTCCAGGATAATGGGATAAAAATATTTTCCAAGTTCGGTTTTAAATTGCCGGATAATGAGGAAGCTATTATTGAGGATCTCATATTTTCAAAAAAAATGGAATCCTTACGGCCAGTGGCAGAAGAGGTGGGCAAGGCGGCCCGTATCGATGATGCCAGAGGCCGCTACATCGTTTTCCTGAAAAACACCTTTCCAAAACGTTATACCCTGGATGGCATCCATATTGTACTTGATTGTGCCCATGGGGCCACCTATGGCGTGGCACCTCATGTATTCGAGGAACTCGGGGCCAAGGTGACCAGCATCGGGGTCAAGCCCGACGGCAAGAATATAAATCTCAAATGCGGTGCACTCTATCCTGAAATTATGGCGGAACTGGTCCGTAAGGAAGGTGCCGATCTTGGTATTGCATTGGATGGTGATGGAGATCGGCTTATTATTGCTGACGAACAGGGTAATATTGTTGATGGCGACCAGATAATGGCTATTTGTGCAGATGAAATGATCGAGCGGCAAAAACTTGCAAAAAACACTCTGGTGGCAACCGTCATGAGCAACCTTGGACTGGAAATTGCCATGCAGCGCATGGGCGGCAAACTTGTCAGGACCCAGGTGGGTGATCGCTATGTGGTTGAGGAAATGCGGCGAAACGCATACAATTTCGGCGGCGAGCAGTCAGGACATCTCATTTTTCTCAATTATAACTCGACTGGAGACGGTATACTGGGGGCCCTGCAACTTCTTGTCGCCATGAAGAAAAAAGAACGGCCCCTTTCCGAGTTGACACAAATCATGGAGTCTTTTCCGCAGGTGCTTAAAAACGTCCGCACTCAAAAAAAGATAGTTATATCGAAGCTGTCTGGATTTTCAGAGAAAATCTCCAGCATGGAAAAAAGTTTGGGCACCACAGGGCGTATTCTGGTGCGTCCCTCTGGAACTGAACCGGTCATAAGGGTTATGGTGGAAGGTGAAGATGAAAAACTGATCGATACCATCGCCTGTGAACTCTGTGACTTTATCAGTAAACAGGCCGACAGTTAACCCAGATAATCCCCCCTTGTGCTTGTCCGTTTTTCAATGCAAATACTCTGACGCTTTGTTATAGAACTCCAGCAATATCAGCTAGATTCATTGCTGCAAAACTCATGATATATAAACCTTGGTCCCCACCTACCTGGCATTTGCAAAGGCTTTCTGAAAGGCTTCTGCCGATCGTTCTATGACCGCATCCTCCACGCAGAATGCCAACCTGAAATACCCTGGAGTTCCGAAGCCCCTGCCGGGTACTGCGAGAATCCTCTGTTCCTGCAGCTTGCCGACAAACTCCGCATCATCTGCTATGGGGGATTTGGGGAAGATGTAAAAGGCTCCTTTTGGCGGCATAAAATCGTAGCCCGCATCTGCAAGAATTTTACAAAATTTTTCCCGCCGTCTTGTATAAATGGTGTTGTCAACGGATGCCCCCTGTAATTCAGCCACAACCCGCTGCATCAAAGCCGGGGCATTCACAAAACCTAAAATACGGTTTGCCAGGGTCAACGCATCGATCAAGGGCGCCTTTTCCGCAATATGAGGATGCAGTGCTATATAGCCGATTCTTTCACCCGGTAGTGAAAGGTCCTTTGAATAGGATGAGACCACTATGCTGTTCTCATAGGCCTGCATGATGCTTGGCACTTCATTGTCGTCAAAAACTATCTTTCTATACGGTTCATCAGCTAAAAGAAAGATTGTGCTGGAAAATCTCTGTGATGCTGCAGCCAGGACCCTGCCCAGTTCTGCCAGCGATTCTTTAGAGTAGATCTGCCCTGTCGGGTTATTGGGACTGTTGATGATAATCGCCTTTGTTTTTTCATTGACAGCTGCCGCAATGGCCTCGAAATCCAAATCAAAGCTGTCGTCTGTGCTTACAACCTTGCTAACTCCTCCATGATTATCGATATAAAATTTATACTCCACAAAAAATGGCGCCAGGATAATTACCTCATCGCCCGGATCAAGGAGGGCTTTCAGGGTAACGTTAAGCCCGCCGGCCGCGCCGCAGGTCATCAGCATTTCATTGCCAGAAAGATCCACTCCCTGTTCACTTGAAATACGTGCAGCCACCGCCTCCCGGACAAAAGGATAACCGGAGTTAGGCATGTAGGCATGGGAACCAGGGCTGTCATTTGCAGCCAGCTGCACCAGTGTTTTCTGAAATTCAGGGGGAGGAGGCAGATCCGGGTTTCCGAGGCTGAAGTCAAAGACATTTTCAACACCAAATTGTGCCTTGAGCCTGGCTCCCTCTTCAAACATCTTACGAATCCAGGAAGCACTCTTGGCAAACTCATTCATTTTTTTTGAAATAGCCATTTTCTCCCTCCAGTAATTTCAGATTTATTGTGCGCACTCATGTTGAACCTGCCCAGTAATCTCATATACCACTTTCTTTTATTGAATCAATATCTCTGCCAAAACAGAATCAAAGGTCATTGACAAGTAGTTGAACTTTTTAGAACGAATCGCAGGAGCCGGCAACTCGTTAACTAACGCAGGAATCTCCGTTATGCTGAGTATACTTTAACACCATAAACCTATAGCAAAAAAGTTGCTCCTTTCCAACTGCATGTGCATATGCTGTTCTTTCATTGCGCAAATTTTCTTTTCAGAAACTCATAGGCATTATTGATCTCTTTCATTTTTTCTTCAGCCACCTTTTTAAATTCATCACCAAGATGTGCCACCTTGTCCGGGTGGTATTGCATGCTCAACTTCCGGTAGGCTGCTTTAATGTCGGAAAAACTTGCGCCCTTAGCAAGGCCTAGAATTGTGTAATGTTTATCCTCGAGAACTTCTTCAGCAGGCGCTGCTGTACTATAGCCGGCTTTATATTTGGCGCTAATGGTTTGCTGGTCATAGGATGAAATACCCAAATAATTACCGATATTTTGGGCCAATTGCAGCTCTGCCTCGGATACCGTGTCATTGGAATAGAGGACCTGGTAGATGAGCTCCAAGAGGATCAATCGAGGCTCATAGGCAAATTTCTGCCTGAACTCCTGCAACAGTGAATCAAGGCTGGCTGCAGATACCAATGCCTCTTTGATGAGTTCCTTCACCCAGTAAAGCTGGCTCTGTGAATAACGCAGGTTGTATTGAAAGAAATGCCGAATTATTTTGACTTCATCACGGGTAACCTTGCCGTCAACCTGGGCAATCTTGACAAGGATATTAATCAGCAGGGATACAAATGTGTTGTGGGTTTCAGTTTGGGATTTCTCATAGGCGCTGATCTGGCGTTTGACATAAAAGGTGAAGGCCCAGAATGCTGCAATGGAGCTGAGCAGCAAAAAAAGGACAAGAAAGACAAGCAGGCCAAGGGCCTTAACCCCACCTAAAAGAAAAATTAACAGAAGCAGGAGCAGAAAACAGCCACCGCACCCAGGCTGCTCGTGTCGTCTATATTCCATCAGCTATTATTACGTTATTTTGCGAGAAATCTTGCGCTATATGTTTATTTACTAACGAAGACCATTGGCAAATAAAGCCCCGATAAATTCTTCAGGGTCAAATTCACGGAGATCCTCAAGTTTTTCACCGATACCTATAAACCTGATAGGGATATTAAAGTCATGTGAAATATGCACCACTATACCTCCTTTGGCTGTACCATCAAGCTTTGTCAGGGTCAGGCCGGTGAGACCGACAGCCTCGTTAAAAAGCCTGGCCTGGGAAATACTGTTCTGACCTGTGGTGGCATCCAGGATAAGCATAATCTCATGCGGTGCACCCTCTATTTTTTTGTTGATTACGCGCTTAATTTTTTTCAGTTCTTCCATCAGGTTTACTTTTGTATGAAGCCGGCCGGCCGTATCAACGATTATGACATCAAAATCCCTGGAGGCCGCATAATCCAAGGCATCATAGATAACTGCAGAGGGATCGTCACCCTGTTTTTTTGCTACAACATCCGCGCCAACCCGGTCCCCCCAAACCTTCAACTGGTCAATGGCTGCGGCCCGAAAAGTATCTGCAGCCACAAGAAGAACCTGCTGGCCGGATCGGGCAAACTTGTTCGCTATCTTGCCAATGGTGGTCGTTTTGCCGACCCCGTTGACGCCGACGACCATAATGACCAGAGGACCAGTTTCAGGCATTTTCATTTCTGCATCGGTATAGCCCTCAAAAAAGGTAAGAATTCTCTCTTTCAAGGCAAATTTCAATGCCTGGGGATCTTTGAGTTCTTTTCGTGATACCCTTTTGCGTATTTCATCTAGAAGGTCAAGGGTTGTATTAACGCCAAGGTCCGCTGTAATTAAGATTTCCTCGAGTTCATCAAGGAGAGCAGCATCAATTTCTTTCCTGCCAAGGAAAAGCTCATCAACCCTGCTTACCAGTGAATTCCGTGTCTTGGCCAATCTCTCCTGCAAACGCATGAACAGACCTTTCTGCTCTTCTTCTTTCAAGACCTCCCCGACAGGTGCATCGTCTCGGCTTATAATATCTTTGCTATCCAGATCGCTTTCAGAAGTTATCTCGACAGCTTCAGACGCAGCATTTTCACCGCTCTTGTTCTTTTTTGTAAACCACCCTAACATCGGTTGCTCCACATAATGTTATGTTATTAGTCAATAATTTTTGAGGTCAGAATAATGTTTATAGCGGGTCATAAGGCGGACAGCCAGGTAAGTCCGGCAAGCAGGTAAAAAACTGTTTCCAGATAAAATTCCATTTTTAGCCCCTGGCTTATTTTGCCTTTGCAGTACATCTGGGTTAGCCCGACAATATATAATATACCTGGAAGAAGCCAGAACCCAACATCTGACATGAGACCAAGCAGCGGCATGAACAACAGCATGACAACCAGTACTCCCATAATAACACGCAGAATAACGAGTGTTCTTTGTTCTCCTATGCAGACCGGCAGTGTCTCCTTACCTACTATCCTGTCCCCCTGAACCTCAAAAACATCAAAAAGCGCATTGCGGACAAAAACAAGGAGCAGGACAAAAAACAGAACTGACAAGGTCGTCAGGTCCGGGTTATGAGATGCGCTCCAGGCTGGAATCAATGTTGTGACAAAAGCCCAGGCTACAGCCACGAAAAGGGTCTTAGAGCCTGGAATTTCCTTCAGACCCCGCACCTTGATATTGGCAATCAGCGACTTTGGAATGACCTGTACAGAATAAAAAATGCCCAAAACACACATGCCTGTCAGAACCAGAAAGGGCTTGAGTCCTTGCTCAAACACAAGGGTCAGGGCAAAAGCCAATGACAAGGCTGAAATGATAAGGAGCGGCCACCGATATTTCTCATAAAAAAGTGCCCGCAGCGGATCATTAAATTTCTGTACTTTTCTATCGGTAAAACGGTTGAGATTATGCATGGCAAACAGATACATGAAGCTGATAAGGAAATGACTTTTCCTTGGCGCATTGTTCTGCAGCATTGCTGCAGTATAGGTAAGCGCTCCACCTGCAATACTTACATAGATATTGGTTGCCAGGAGAAGCCAGAGCACTTTACTGCTGAACTGTTTGAGTTTGCCCTCACCCTTGCCGGGCATAGCCTCCAAAATCCTGACTACCCTGCTGATCATCCAGGTAGGGGTTGAGGCTCCGGCAGTCACCCCAACACATTCATATTGTGACAATGCCTCGAGATCAAGCTCATCTTCGGTTTCAACCAAAAATACAGGGCAGCCCTGCCCTTCTGCAATCTCAGCCAGCCGTTTTGTATTGGCACTGCTCTTGCCGCCCACAACGACTATGGCCTCGACATTATCACAAAGGCTGCGTACCTCTTCCTGGCGTTTATGGGTTGCATCGCAAATGGTATTAAAAACCTTGCCGCCGGGGAACCGCTCCAGAATCATACTGCTCAATTCTGCAAATGTTCTTTCGTCCTGGGTTGTCTGACTTACAATAATGTATGGTGTATGGAGATCAAGGTCTTTAACATCCTCCCGGGTGCTTACAACCCGACCTAAACTCCCGGCAAACCCCATGAGCCCCTCAACTTCAGCATGGTTGCGATCACCGATAATTACCGTACCATACCCCTGCTTCAGGTATTTCTTGATAATAACCTGGACCTTGACCACATGGGGGCAGGTGGCATCCTTAACCCTGGCGCCTGCCCTCCGAAGCTCTTCCTTGAGAAGGGGGGGGACACCATGGGCCCGTATAATAACGGTCCCGGACTCCTGTTCAGGAATATCATTGAGTACCTTCACGCCCCGCTCCTCTAAAAGGTTGAGCACTTGAGGATTATGTATTAAAGGCCCAAAGGTCGATACACCTGTATCATCTTTCTGGATGACATCGAGGGTTGTTTCCACCGCTCTTCTGACACCCATGCAGAATCCGGCACTTTTTGCTAAAATTACTTTCATCGTTTTTCAGACTGAACGCTTGCTGTCATTCAACAACTTTCACAAGGAAGACATATGCCTTTGGATTAAATCAGGAACTGCGGCAAGCTTTTGTTATAAAAATGATGCATACTAATACATTAGCTGAAGAATTAAAACTACCGGAATATTACAAGATATATTATCTAATATATTTAAAGGCTTTTGTTGCATAACGGGATGGACAAACTAAGATCAGATTCCAGAGGGAGGTCACAGCAATGCTCGACAAAAAGGAACTTTGTGACAAAATTCAGCATTTATATCCTGAAATAGGGGAATGTGGCATTGATCTCACAGTTGATTATGACAAACGGCAGAAAGCCTGGGTTGTTGACCTTAAAAAAGACAATCATGAATTGAAACATTTTCTTGAAGATCATGATGCAAGTGCCTGTATGGCTGGTAAGCAGTGTGTTGCCCTGGGACTGGAAATTGCCCAGTTGGTGAAAAATATTAAAGGTAGACAATTTTAACTCATTATTTTTTCTGCCCGCGAAAAATTCCCATGCCTGACATCCGCCCATTGACCCTGGCAGACAGAAGCCTGGTCTCAAAATATTTGCGTATTTATCCCCCTGAAATTTCAGAGCACACCTTTACCAACCTTTTTATCTGGCAGCCTTCAAGGCCTATCCTGTTTGTCGAGATAGACAACTCCCTCATTTTTCTGGTTAAGGCCGCCCTTGCGAAAGGTAAATACATCCTCTTCGGGCCACCTGCTGGTAAAATCGCTATCCCTGATGTTTTCAATGCATTTGGAGGAGAGATTATCGGGGCTGTCCGCATCCCCGATACCGCTGCTGAAAATCTTCCAGCTCCCGACTTTGTCATCAATTCTGACCGCGATAATGCTGATTATGTATACAGGGTAGCAGATCTGGCAGAACTGGCCGGCCGACGTTATGCAAAAAAACGCAACCATATTAAACAATGCCTCAGCAGTCATACATGCGAATATGTCCCCATCACTCCAAAACTTATTGCAGCCTGTGAAGCTATGCAGGAAAACTGGTGCCAAAGCCGGGATTGCGGACGCAATCCAGGTTTATGCAACGAGGCCAATGCAATTGCAGAAACTTTTGCCCATTTTAACGAAATGGAACTTCTCGGCGGCGCTGTAAAGGTTGATGGCACAATCCAGGCCTTTGCCATTGCAGAGGAGTTGTCCCCCGGTACGGCTGTTTGGCATTTTGAAAAGGCCATGGCCGATATACCGGGGCTTGGCCAGCTTATTAATCAATGGTTTTCAAAATACGGTCTTTCAGATTTCAACTATGTCAACCGTGAGCAGGATCTCGGCATCCCGGGCATCCGCCAGGCGAAAGAAAGCTATTACCCGCATCATATGGTCGCCAAAAACTGTATTTCTCTGTCTGCTGACAAGCCCATCACAGCGAGAAGCATCAAGGCGGAGGGATGCGCTGCCCACGAACATTAATCCATTATTTCTTGTCCTTATCCAGGGCTATTGCCAATGCCTCTTCAATACCCTGCACCAGGTGAAACGTAATCCCCTCTTTCACATTATCTGGAAGCTCAATAACATCCTTTTCATTGAGATGCGGCAGGATAATATCGGTTATCCCGGCCCGGACCGCTGCAATGACCTTTTCCTTTATGCCGCCGACCGGCAAAACATCCCCCCGCAGGGTGATTTCACCGGTCATGGCAATATCCTTGCGCACCGGCCTGCCTGTATAGAGTGAAGCAAGGGAAACCACCATGGCAACTCCTGCTGAGGGCCCATCCTTGGCAATGGCACCCTCCGGTACATGGATATGGGTATCTGTTTCAGCAAAAATCGAATCTGCGATAGCAAATTGTGAGGCCTTGGAACGCAGGTAGGTCATAGCTGCCGTGGCCGATTCCTTCATCACATCTCCTAATTTGCCGGTGAGCGTCAACCCCCCCTTGCCTGGCATCTTCGCTGATTCGATAAAAAGGATATCCCCGCCCACCGGGGTCCAGGCAAGGCCAGTTGCGAGTCCCGGGCCCCAGGTCCGGGCCATTATCTCCGGGAAAAAACGGATGGGGCCCAGATATTTCTGCAGTCCCTCGGAATCAACCACTGTCTTGCCCTTTTTGCCAGAAACAATATCTTTCGCCACACCGCGGCAAATAGCCGCCACCTCCCGTTCTAAATTACGGACCCCGGACTCCCTTGTATAGGATTGGATAATACCCCGGATGGCATCATCGGTGAGTTCAATGTCATCGGATGTCAAACCATGGGCTTCGAGCTGTTTTTCAATCAAGTGTTCCTTGGCAATCATCAGCTTCTCATCTTCTGTATAACCAGGTAATTCGACGACTTCCATCCTGTCACGCAGCGGCCCGGGGATTGTATCAAGGATATTTGCCGTGGTGATAAACATTATTCTTGAGAGATCAAAAGGGATTTCCAGGTAATGATCAGCAAAGGAGAAATTCTGTTCCGGATCAAGGACTTCAAGCAGGGCTGAAGATGGATCACCCCTGAAATCCATGCCCAGTTTATCGATCTCATCCAGCATGAAAAGGGGATTATTGGAGCCGGCCTTACGCAGACTCTGGATAATGCGGCCGGGCAGGGCACCAATATACGTTCTTCTGTGACCCCTTATCTCAGCCTCATCACGGACACCGCCCAGAGAAATGCGGACGAACTTTCTTCCCATGGAGCGGGCGATGGATTGCCCCAGCGAAGTTTTACCAACACCGGGAGGCCCTACAAAGCAGAGGATGGGCCCATGCATGTCATGCTTCAGTTTTCGCACGGCAAGAAACTCAATTATCCGCTTTTTGATCTTTTCAAGGCCATAATGATCCTGATCAAGGATGCGTTGGGCCTCGTCAACGTCTAACGAGTCGGTAGTGGAAATCTCCCATGGCAGGTCAAGGATCCATTCCAGATAGGTCCTGGCGACAGTATACTCAGGCGAGGAAGGCGGAATCCTGGCAAGCCTGTCCAGCTCCTTTTCCGCTGCTTTGCGTGGTTCTTTCCCTAATTTAGTCTCAGCCACCCTTTGCTTCAGGTCATTGATATCAGCATGTTCATCATCTTCTCCCAGCTCCTTGCGGATGGCCTTTAACTGCTGGCGCAAGAAAAACTCACGCTGTTTTTCATCCATATCTTCTTTGACGGCCTTCTGGATCTGATTGCTCATCTCCACCGTTTCAAGGCGCTTGGCAAGTTCTTCTGCCACCTTACGCAGCATATGTTTGAGTTCGTCAATTTCAAGAATTGCCTGTTCTTCCTCCACGGCCAGATTCAATTGTGACGCTATCAGATAGGCTATGTGGAATGGATCTGTTACGGCCATGACCGTCATGTACAGTTCAGGCGGCAGCTGTGAAAGAGTAACCAGTTTTTTAAACTGATTCCGCAGGTTAAGAACATGGGCTTCAACCTCCTTGTCCTCTACCGCCAGCATTTCAATGACTTCAACTTTTGCCTTCAGGTATGGCTCCCGCACAGTATAGTCAAGGATTCTGATCTTTTTGACGGCGCTCATCACTACCTGGTATAAGCCTTCAGAGGACTTGATGAGTTTATGGATGTAGCACACAACCCCAATGGCATAAAGATGTTCCGAAAGTTCTCTGGGCGGCTCTTTTTCTGATACCTTTTTATGTGATACTACGGCTATCAGCCTGTCATGCAGCAGGGCATCATCAATGAGCTGCTTTGAATTTTTATTGGAAATCTGGAGGGGGAATCCCATACCCGGGAAAAAAACGAAATCATTGAGGGGCAGAACCGGCAGTTCTTCAGGTACAGGCAGTTCAGCAGGGTTGACATTCGCAGGTTTATCACTTGATGCTTTATCATCACTCATAATATCTCATCCGGTCATTCTATCGGGTTATGGAGTTGAGCAGCTTTTTGTTTCCTTGGGCATCCTGATTTCCAGTATCCCGTTCTGGCAGCTGAAAGCAGACTCGGCAAACCTGACAGAGATTGGAAAGGCGATTGTTCTTTTAAAATAGCCCATTTCGATTTCCAGCTGGTGAATGCAGCAGACATTACTGCGCTTGGGAAGATTTCTTCTACCCTCCACAATGATGCGATTTTTTTCAGCCGTCATGGCAAGGTGGTTCATATCTATACCGGCAGTATCCATGAGGATTATAATATCATCGGTCGTTTCATATACATCAACAGCTGGCTGCCAGCCCACGCTCGATGACATGGGTATCATCCTTGACAGGGAGCTCGCTCTCAACATCCTACCCATCTGCCTTTCCAGTTCTTTGAATTCTTTCAGTATTTTTCTGTCAAAATCATCCATCATCTTCACCTGCCTTAAAAAAATACTGCACAGTTATTTTCCAGGGTCTACCAAGGAAATGTTCTCACGGGAAACGTCTCACCATGTTTCAATCAGAATTGTATTTTATCCTGTAATTTACTTATAATCCTGAAAACAAATCAAGCAGAAAGGATTTATTCCCTAGGCCAGCGTCTTGTTGGAAATGAAAAAGTATTTCATATTCGCTTTTAAAACAATAAGCATTACTGTATATAAATACACCTTGTTGCAATCAAGTTATAATTGGAGGGAGATTAACTATCATGTCAGATGCATGCAAAACATGTCCGAGCAAAACAGGGGATCAGAAAACAACCTGTGGCACGGTAAAAGCGGCAAAAGCCGTTCAGGACATTGCCATAACTTCTACATTAACAAAAATTAAACGTAAAATTCTAGTCATGAGCGGCAAAGGCGGGGTCGGCAAGAGCACAGTGGCAACGAACCTGGCCCTGGGTCTGGCAAACAGAGGCTTTAAGGTCGGCCTCATGGATGTTGACCTGCATGGTCCTGATATCTGCCGCATGCTCAACCTTAGTGAAAAACTACAGAGAACTGCGGAGAAAAAAACTTCCCTGGTGCCGCCCATGACATACAACGATAAACTGAAAATTATGTCATTGGAATACATGATGGACAACCGCGATGAGGCTATTATCTGGCGGGGCCCGCTCAAGATTCAGGCAATCAGGCAGTTTATCGCTGAAATTGACTGGGGGCAGCTGGACTACCTGGTTATTGATGCTCCTCCCGGCACAGGTGATGAACCTCTATCCGTGGCCCAGACCATTAAGGATGTCAATGCCCTGATTGTAACAACCCCCCAGGAGGTAGCCCTGGCAGATGTCCGCAAGTCCATCAATTTCTGCCGGCATGTGAAGATTAAAATTCTCGGGCTGGTCGAAAATATGAGTGGCTTTATCTGCCCCCACTGTGACAAGCCGGTGGACATCTTTGGTACCGGTGGCGGCAAAAAGACGTCCCTTGAGTTCAACCTGCCGTTTCTGGGCAATGTACCCATGGACCCTAAGGTGGTTACCGGGGGGGATACCGGCAGGCCATACCTTTCATCCGGTGCCGGTTCTGTTGCTACCAAGGCCTTTGAGCAGGTCATCGATAATGTCATAAAAGAACTGCCTGTGCAAAAAGAATCACCGTAACCTAAACCAGGAGGCATAATGCATATTAAACAGATGACGGTTGGCATGATGGGGGTCTGCTGCTATTTAGTGGCCTGTGATGTTACTAAAGAGGCTGTGATTATTGACCCTGGAGGTAACGAGGAAGATATCCTTGCCGCCTGCCAACAGGCACATCTCAAGATCATATATATCATCAACACCCATGGCCATCCCGATCATGTCTGCGGCAACAGACGCCTCAAGGATGAGACCGGAGCCGATATTGTCATGCACGCTGCTGATGCGGATTTCTTCAGTCAGGAGCAGGTGGGGCATTTCTTCTCCCAGCTCGGCCTGCCTGCCTCTCCCCCTGCTGACAAATGTGTGGTTGATGGTGACACCCTAACCTTTGGCAAAGAAACGCTCACTGTCATCCATACTCCTGGACATACTCCAGGAGGTATGTGCCTGTATTCCAAACCAAACCTGTTCAGCGGTGATACCCTGTTTGCAGGAGGCGTCGGCCGCACAGATTTTCCAGGAGGCTCCACGCAGGAGCTTCTGCATTCCATAAAAACCCGTCTTCTGGTCCTGCCCCCTGATACCATTGTCTGGCCGGGACATGGTTATGGTGGAGAACGTTCCACCATTGCCGAGGAAAAAGCCAGCAACCCCTTTCTTCGCGGAGGCTGGTAGCGCGTGAGGGAGGTAATCCTCGGGACAGCAGGTCATGTTGATCATGGCAAGACAAGCCTTATCAGGGCCTTGACCGGCATTGATACAGACCGCCTCAAGGAGGAAAAAGAGCGCGGTATCACCATTGAACTGGGCTTTGCCTATCTTGACTTGCCCTGCGGCCACCGGCTGGGCATCGTTGATGTCCCCGGGCATGAAAGGTTTGTTAAAAATATGGTGGCAGGCGCATCGGGCATGGACCTGGTTGCCTTCATCATTGCCGCTGATGAGGGCATCATGCCCCAGACCAGGGAACATTTCGAGATTTGTCGACTGCTCGGTATACAGCGTGGTCTTATCGTAATCACCAAAAAGGACATGGTGGAGCCGGACTGGCTGGCTCTTGTCATTGATGATGTCAGGACATTTTTTGCCGGTTCATTTCTGGCGGACGCTCCCCTGCTCACGGTATCCTCCACAACGGGAGACGGCATCGAAGATGTCAGGAATACCCTAGATACACTTGTTGCAGCTTCGGATTTCTCTGAAGCGCATGGTCCCTTCCGCATGCCGGTTGATAGGGTTTTTACCATGAAGGGATTTGGGACGGTCATAACCGGCACAGCCATTTCGGGCCGTATACAAACCGGTGAAGATCTCATGCTTTATCCTAGCCGCCAATTAGGAAAAATCAGGGGCATCCAGGTCCACAGCAAAGAAACGCAAGAGGCGGAAGCTGGCCACAGAACCGCCATTAATTTACAGGGATTAGAGAAAGAAGCCGTCAACAAGGGTGAAATGGCTGCTTCTGTAGATTCCCTGCAGCCTTCCTACCTGCTCGATGCACACTTTTATTACCTTGAATCCGCTAAAAAGAATTATAAAAACAGAACAAGGGTAAGAATTCACCTCGGCACAGCAGAGATATTGGGACGCATTGTCCTGCTTGCTCATGAGGAACTGGAACCCGGCTCTGAGGCCGATGTCCAGATCCTGCTCGAAGAGCAGGTCGGCTGCTGGCCCGGTGACAGGTACGTCATCCGCAGCTATTCCCCCGTCCATACCATCGGCGGCGGCATTGTCTTAAGTGGTTCACCCCGAAAAAGAAAGCGTTTCCGCGAGGAAAACAAGGAAATTTTTATGACCTACAGGGAAAACAACCCGGAAAACCTTGCCCTCCTCCATATCAGGGAAAGCGGTTACAACGGCCTTACCCTGGATAGGCTGGCGGTCAAGATGGGTGTTTTCGGAAACCGCCTCAAAAAGATTATGCAAAACCCCTTAGCATCCAGGAAAATTATACTCATCGAACAGGAAAAACAACGCATGGTTTCCAGTTCAGTCTTTGAAAAACTGGATGAAAAACTCCGCAAAGCCCTTGGAACCTATCACCGGGAAAACCCTCTCAAGGCTGGCGTACCCAAGGAAGAGCTCCGTGCCCTGCTGTATAAAAAACTTGATCAGCGCCTTTTTCATTTCCTGTTAAATGATTTGCAGAAAAAAGGGGAAATTGTACAGGATCAAGGCTTGATCCGCCTGACTGACCATACGGTTTCCCTGAAAGAAGATGAAAAAATCCTGCGCCGGGAACTTGAAGCTTTCTATAAGCAGGCAGGCCTTGCTCCGCCAACAATCAAGGAAGCCATGTTACATTTCAAAAAGTATCCGCAGCATCTTTTGAAAGAAGTCCTGGCAATTTTGGTTATGGATGATGCGTTATGCAAAGTAACAGAAGATCTTTACTTTTATAAGCCGGCCATGGAAAAGATCAAAGAACGGCTTGTTGCCGTTCTTGTTAAAGAAGGAGAAATTGATACGCCCGCTTTTAAGGAACTTACGGGTCTATCAAGGAAGTTCAGCATCCCGCTTCTTGAATACTTCGATAAAACAAAGGTTACCATCCGCGTGGGTGACAAACGTATTCTCAGGGAGAAACAAAATTAGTAAGGTTGTTGGCAATACAGGTGGTCTGAAGACAGCTCAACTCAAACATCTTGAGCGTTTAGGGAAAAAACGCATAGCCCCGGATCTCATAGTAAGCCATGAAATGGCGCGGTCCATGGCTGAAATTTCACACATTACAGGACGCCAGGTTGGTGTCCTCATCGACCGGTCAGGCCGGGTAGACATGGTCATTGTCGGGGATGCCAGGCAGATTGTCATACCTGCCCTTTCAGGCATCAGGTCCTCAGGCGGCCGTCTCAAGGGTTTACGCTGCATTCACACTCATCTCGCCGGAGAAAATCTAACCGATGATGACCTGGTAGACCTTTTGTTCCTACGCCTAGATTTAATGGGTATTCTCAAGATCCGACCTGATGGCCAACCTGAAAAACTTTACTCTGCACACCTGGTCCCCTCCCCTCGTGATGGGAAGAACTGGGCCTTTCTGGAAGCCATTGCGCCGGGACAGCAGTCCTTCGACTTTAATGAACTTATCACAGCCCTGGAACAGGAATTCAGCAGGCTGCAGCCGATCCGGGAGGTTGACAGGGGAAAAGACCGGGCCATACTGATAAGTGTTGTGACCCCATCTCGGATTCAAAGCCGTATTTCTGCCCAGGAATCTATGGATGAACTTGTTGAACTGGCCCGATCTGATGATGTCGTTGTCCTTGATACCGTTATGCAGCAGCGCTCTAAAATCAATCCGAAATATATCCTGGGAAAAGGCAAATTAGGAGAGATCATGCTTTCGGCCCTTCGCTTGAACGCCAATCTTCTTCTCTTTAACCAGGAACTAAATCCCTCCCAGATTCGCTCCATTACCGATCATCTGGAGCTGCGTGTTATTGATCGGACGCAGCTTATCCTGGACATTTTTGCCAGACGCGCTTTGAGCCGTGAAGGCAGGCTGCAGATTGAAATGGCCCAGCTCAAATACATGCTGCCGCGATTGACAAAAAGAGATGATGCCCTTTCACGACTGACCGGTGGTATAGGCGGACGCGGCCCTGGTGAAACCAGGCTCGAAATTGACCGCAGGCGCATCAATGATCGGATTGCCCTGTTGACAAAAAAATTAAACAAAGTGAGCCGGGAACGCTATCAAAGAAGATCCCGCCGCCGCAAAAAGGGGATACCGGTAATATCGCTTGTCGGTTATACCAATGCCGGCAAATCGACCCTCCTAAACACTCTTACCGCAAGCGAGATATCTGCTGAGAATAAACTCTTTGCCACATTGGATCCGACAAGCCGCCGTCTCCGCTTTCCAAAGGACATAGAAGTAATAATCACCGACACTGTTGGATTTATACGTAACCTGCCGGCTGAATTGCTCCAAGCCTTTAAGGCGACCCTTGAAGAACTCTATGAAGCGGATATGCTCGTGCATGTAATTGATGTCAGCAATCCCCGTTTTGCCAACCAGGTGGCTGTTGTGGAAAAACAGCTGCGTGAACTGGAACTGGACAATATCCCCTGCCTTAAGGTATTGAATAAGGCCGATCTGGTTGAAAAGAAGTTTACGGAAAAACAGTGCCGGGAATACGGAGCCGTTGCATTAAGTGCACTTGATGTTAAAACGTTTGGCCCCTTTTTTGATGCGGCCCAGAAAATTATCGGCCGTTTAGGAAACCAGGCGGATTCCGAAAGTCGCCTTTCTGTAAATTAAGCCTTGATTTTGCAAAGACACTACTTGCCATTTCAGACGAATAGTATAAAAAACCAGATTACCACTGCATTGACAAGCGACAGAAAAACTGCTGCGGAACCCATGTCTTTGGCCATTCCAGCCAGATCATGATCATCTTTACCGATCCTGTCTACCGTTGCTTCTACTGCACTGTTTAACAGTTCGACAACCAGGACCAGAAGTAAACTGCCGAGTAAAAGGGCTTTATCAACTCCTGTCTTGCCGAAAAAAAAGGCCACGGGCACTAAAATAAGACAAAGCAAAAGTTCCTGGCGGAAGGCAGCTTCATGCACGAAGGTTTTCTTGAGGCCTGACATTGACCAGCCAAATGCCCGATACAAACGGCCTAACCCTTTTCCGCCTCTTTTAGCCATGAATCTTTTTGTGTATTGCAAGGTTAACGTATTAATAAAATATCTCTTCCGCTACTCAGGCTGAAAGAAAAAAATCATCTGCATATCAGGAAGTACTTAACCCCCTTGAAAATAAAAAATACCCCAAACAGAAATTATGCTTGTATCATTCTTCACTCCAGGCAATGCAGTCCTCTGGACAGAACATTATAGCATCATCAACCTCTTTTTCAGGATATTGCTCAAGCTCAATAATTTCTATATAGCCGGCATCATTGTAACGGAATACTTCAGGACAGATTTCTACGCAGCCCATGCAGAGCGTACATGCACCAATATCAATATCAGGTTTTTTCATTGCAGTTATTTCGTAAAATTAATCATATATTAAGACGGTATAACGCTCGAGAATTTCTTCAGTTTCAGGATCAAGCTGGTCCGCAATTTCATGGATTTTATATTCTTGCCCGCACGTCTTGCACTGCATGCGAATTCTTCTGCACATCCGCAATATCTCAAGCTGCCCTTTACACTTCCTGCATTCCATTATGTTTTCTACCCAAAAACATGCGCCGGCGGCTATCTGCCTAAGGGGCCAGCAACTCTTCCTTGGTGAAGACTGCAAGAAGCTTGTAACCTTGCGCTGCCAAGGCTTCATTACCTCCCTCCTGGCGGTCAACGACAGTGGCGACCAGGCCTACCTCAAATCCCTGGGACTTCACGCGTTCAATTACCTGCAGAAGAGTACCTCCGGTAGTGACCACATCTTCGAACAATGCCACCTGCGCTCCTGCCGGCAGGTTTTTCTTGCCTTCAATGTAGTTTTCTGTGCCATGTGCTTTTGGCTCTTTTCTGACAATAAAGGCTGGTAGTGGCTCCCCTTCCAGGTAACTCACAATTGAAACTGCTGTAACCAGTGGATCCGCCCCAAGTGTCATCCCCCCTACGCCACCAATTTTCACACCACTTGAACAAATCAAATCATAGAGAAGCATACCGCAAAGATACGCACCCTCGGCATCAAGTGTTGTCTGCTTGCCGTCTATATAAAAATCAGATTCCTTACCTGAAGTTAGTTTAATCCGGCCTTCACGGTATGATTTTTCAAGCAGAAGTTGTTTGAGCCTTTGCCGCATCTGGTTCAGGTCTTGAGACATAATGAATTCCTTTTGTTTTATAAGCCTGGCTCTATCGCCTTCTCCAGCTGAAGTAACCGCATTGCCTGTCGCAGAATATAACAATTCTTATTACACTATGCTTTTTTCTGCATAAAATGGTAAACAATTACAATCTTTTTGACAGCGAGAAAAGAAAAAACTCGCAATAGGGCTATTTGTCCTGTAGATTTGCTTAAAAATTTTATACAGTTATCCCCTTTAACACGCACCATAACCCCGGGAATACACATCAGAGACTAACACCACTGGCAGACAGTATCTGTGTAGGGACCTGACAGCAATAATGACGAGTTAATCGTGTTATTATAAGAATTTCTAGTGTAAGCCCTAAAACTATTTTAATCATCATAATTTTGGCAAGAATATGTGCGGCATAGTTGGCTATATCGGTACAAGAAAAGTCGTGCCCATCCTCCTGGAAGGACTTAAACGCCTTGAGTACAGGGGATACGACTCCGCAGGCTTGGTCTATTTCCAAAACAGCAGGTTGATAAAGCACCGGGCCCAGGGAAAGCTCACCAACCTGGGAAAAATGGTCGAGCCGGTGCTGGGCGTTGAAAGCCATGTTGGTCTTGGTCATACACGCTGGGCTACCCATGGTGCCCCGACCACTGAAAACGCCCACCCTCACGGTGACTGCAAGGATGACCTGGTGGTAGTGCATAACGGCATTATTGAAAACTACCAAAACCTGAGGACCGAACTCAAAAAAAAGGGGCATATCTTCCGCTCAGAAACAGATACAGAGGTTTTAGCCCACCTCATTGAGGAATATCTTGACAAGGATCTTGTGCGGGCTGTCAGAAAGGCCCTTAAAAGGGTCAAGGGTTCTTTCGCAGTGGGCATACTATGGAAAGGCCAGCCGGATATCATGGTGGCTGCCAGAAATCATAGCCCTCTCGTCCTTGGTATCAACAACAGCGACGGCACTCTTTTGGCCTCTGATGTTCCCGCCCTTCTGCCTTATACAAGAAAAGTCGTTTATCTCGAGGATAAAGAGATTGCTGTTCTTGCCTCAGACAGGTGGGAGGTGAGGAATCAAGACAGCGGCCGCAAGATCAATAAACAGGTGCATACCATTACCTGGAATGCCGGCATGGCTGAAAAAGCCGGATTCAAACACTTCATGCTCAAGGAAATATACGAGCAGCCCCAGGCCCTTGTTAACACCCTGCGCGGCAGGATTGAGCCACAAAGCGGCAAGATTGAACTGCCAGAACTGAAAAAGCTGATTAAAGAACTGAAAAACATTGAGCGTATAGCCCTTGTTGCCTGTGGCACTTCATGGCATGCGGCCCTGGTGGCTAAGTATTGGCTCGAGGAATGGGCCGGCATCCCGGTCGAGGTTGATATTGCATCAGAGTTCCGGTACCGCAAGCTGCTTTTAAACAAAAAAGTCCTCACCATTTCCATCTCCCAATCAGGTGAAACAGCAGACACCCTGGCAGGGATAAGACTCGCTTCGCAACTCGGCTCCCGGGTTATTACCATATGCAATGTTGTAGGCAGCACCATGACCAGGGAGGCCGATGCCACCCTTTATACCCATGCCGGTCCGGAGATCGGGGTCGCCTCGACCAAAGCATTTACCAGCCAGCTGGCGGCACTTTTTCTTTTTGCATCTTATCTGGGCCAGTTGCGGAAAACTTTGCCCTCAGATAAAATCAGGCAGCTTGGCCAAGCCATTATCGGACTTCCCGCGCTTCTGGACGAAAATATCCCTTCCTTGCAGAAAAAAATAAAAATTGTTGCCGAACGGTTTTATGACAGCCACAATTTCCTCTTTGTCGGCAGGGGACTGAACTTTCCCATCGCCCTGGAAGGTGCATTAAAATTAAAGGAGATATCATATATCCATGCCGAAGGCTATGCTGCCGGAGAACTGAAACACGGGCCCATAGCCCTCATTGACAAAGATATGCCCATCCTTGGTCTGGTTCCCAAGGACAATGTTTACGAAAAATCTATTTCCAATATTGAGGAAATAAGAGCCAGACAGGGACAGCTTATTCTTATCGGCTCCAAGGATGACAGGCAGTTGAAGAAAATTACCGAGCATGTGTTGTATATGCCGAAAACGCCAACAATGGTGCCTGAACTGAATCCAATTCTTTTCACCATACCAGCCCAGTTGCTGGCCTATGAAATTGCTGCCCTGCGCGGCTGTGATGTCGATCAGCCGCGGAACCTGGCAAAAAGCGTCACTGTGGAATAATCCTGAATAATGTGCTCTGCTTTGTGATGCTGTGAAATCAATTCTTACCTTTTGGCATAACTATCGAGGAACGTATGACTGCTGAACTGTCTAAGCTTAAAGACAAAATTGCGCACAAAGAATTTCTGTTGGGGATAATCGGCCTGGGATATGTGGGGTTGCCCTTAAGCCTTACCTTTTTACGAAAAGATATTGCTGTTCTCGGCTTTGATCTTGATGCAAAAAAAATCGTCATGCTCCAGGGGGGGGTCAGTTATATCAAACATATCCCTTCGGAGGAACTGGCCGGTTTTGTTCAGCAGGGCAGATTTTCTGCCACAGCTGATTTCATCCGGCTCAATGAACCCGATGTGCTGCTCATATGTGTTCCGACTCCTTTGACCCGCAACAGAGAGCCGGATATGCAGTATATAGAAAATACGGCCCATGCGATTGCCAAAGTCCTGCGGCCAGGTCAGATGGTCATCCTTGAATCAACCACTTATCCGGGGACCACTGTTGAACTGCTTTTGCCTATCCTTGAAAATTCAGGACTTGCAGCAGGAAAAGATTTTGCCCTCGCTTATTCCCCGGAACGTGAAGATCCGGGTAACGCCAGGTATAGCACTGCGGATATCCCTAAAGTTGTCGGCGGCATCAATAACGAATCCACCACACTTGCAGCTGATTTTTACAAAACCGGTCTGAAATCCGTGGTAGAGGTTTCCTCCACCCAGACGGCAGAGATGTCCAAGCTCCTGGAAAACATCTTTCGCAGTGTCAATATTGCCCTGGTGAATGAACTGAAGATTCTCTGTCATCGCATGGGAATTGATGTCTGGGAGGTGATCAGGGCTTCCAGCACCAAGCCTTTCGGTTATATGCCCTTTTATCCCGGGCCCGGGCTGGGAGGGCATTGCATCCCCATCGATCCATTTTATCTTACCTCAAAAGCTCGGGAGTATGATTTTCCCACTAAGTTCATTGAGCTGGCTGGAGAAGTCAACACCTCCATGCCCTACTACGTTGTGCAGCGTGTCATGGAAGCCTTGAACAGCAGAAAAAAATCAATCAATGGCTCCAGGATTCTGCTGCTTGGCATGGCCTATAAAAAAGATGTCGATGACCCGAGGGAGTCACCTTCATTCAAGCTGTTGGAACTCCTGCGAGGAAAAGGTGCTGAGGTGCACTATAATGATCCGCACATTCCAGAGTTACACCCGATGCGGAATTACTCCTTTAACCTTAAAAGCACTGATATTACTGCAGAAAAATTATCATCAATGGATTGTATCCTGCTGGCAACCGATCATTCTGTCTATGACTACCAGTTCATTCTTGATCATGCAGCCCTGATAGTTGACACCCGCAATGTTTTCAGTGGGTTAAACGGTGCTGCTGAAAAGGTCGTACAGGCATAACCGTCAACATCAGCTCGTGGCTAATCCGGGTTAAAGCATCAGGCCCATTCATTTTACAGATGATCTCCCTTGGCATAGAACAGCTTATCTTGTCACCGCCGCACTGGCTTTCCGGATACAGGCTCGGACTCCTCTGTAACCAGGCGTCAACGGACAGCAGACTCTTTCATAGCCGTGATCTTTTAAGTAAAACTTTTCCCGAGCAGTTGACCTGTCTTCTCACTCCCCAGCACGGCTTCTTCTCGGAAAAGCAGGACAATATGATTGAGTCAGCACATACGATTGATTCAGCTACCGGCCTTCCCATTTACAGCCTTTACTCCAGTGAAAGACGCCCCACCAGAAAAATGTTCGATCTTTTCGATGTGCTTGTCATCGATTTATTTGACGTCGGCACGAGGGTGTATACCTTTCTTTACACCATGGCCTACTGCCTTCAAACTGCTGCCGGATTAAACAAAAAGGTCCTGGTTCTCGACCGCCCTAATCCAATCGGGGGAGAACAGGTGGAAGGCAATATCATACAGGAGGACTGTTATTCATTCGTCGGACTCTATCCCATCCCCATGCGCCACGGTCTGACATTTGGCGAACTTGCCCTTCTGCTCAACAACCATTTCAACATAAGGGCTGACCTGGAAATTATCCCTATGCAGGGATGGCAACGCCATATGCTCTATAGCGATACAGACCTGCCATGGGTCTACCCCTCGCCCAATATGCCTTCACCTGCAACCGCTCTCGTGTATCCAGGTCAGGTGATCTGGGAAGGCACAAACATTTCAGAGGGCCGCGGCACCTGTTTACCCTTTGAACTTTTTGGTGCCCCATATTTCGTTCATGATGAAATTCTGCGCAAGATAGAAAAAAATGCTGATCTTCCCGGTTGCCTTCTGCGGCCGATCATATTCGAACCCACATCCAACAAGTGGGCCGGACAGGCCTGCAAAGGATTCCAGATCCACGTAACTGATCCTACTGTTTTTCACCCCTATCGCACCTCTTTAATCCTGTTACAGGCTGTTATGCACCTCTACCCAGAAGTCTTTGCATATAAGCCTCCCCCCTATGAATATGAATATGAACGTCTGCCCATGGACCTGATCATAGGAGACAAAAAGGTGCGCCGGGCTCTTGAACAGGGCGTAAGCATAATGGACATTGAAAAATCTTGGCAGCATGACTTGCATGCTTTTGAAAAATTACGCCAGCAAGTCTTTCTTTACAACTGATGCCTTTACTTGCTTACCATAACAAGGTATTTTTCTTTATTCCAACTGCAGGAGTTGATAAACAATTTCATGAGCGTATCTATGGTTGCAAATACTAAGACGCTTGCCGAGCTTTCCGCAATGGTGGGTGGTGAATTTACCGGAGACCCTGAAATTACAATACATGGGTTGGCTGATTTGGCCTCGGCTAATAAAGGGGAAATTGCCTTTATGGTCAAGGAAGCAGATATTCATGTCCTGAAAAAAAGTCGCGGTTCCGCATTTATAGTACCGCACACACTTTCATATGATGAAAAACCCTTGATCAAGGTTGCAAATCCGTATCTTGCTGCTGCCCGCATACAGAGTTTCTTTCAGATGAAACCTTTTCAGGCAAAGGGTGTAAGCCACAAAGCTGACATTGGCAAGGATTGTACCATCCCTGAAGATATATCAATCGGGCCCTTTGTTTCTATCGGCAACCGGGTCAGGCTCGGCAAACGGGTGACCCTGCATCCGGGTGTTGTTATAGGTGATGATACTGTGATCGGCGACGACTGTCTTCTTTATCCCAATGTAACTGTGTACCATTCGTGTATCATCGGCTCAGGGGTCATCATTCACAGCGGCACGGTTATCGGCAGCGACGGCTTCGGCTTTGCAACCGACGAAAATGGTGAACATGTCAAATGGGTACACATAGGTTCTGTGCAGATTGATGATAATGTCGAAATTGGGGCAAACGTAACCATTGACCGAGGCACCTTTGGTAAAACCCATATCATGCGGGGCACCAAGATGGACAATCTCGTGCAGGTTGGTCACAATGTCAAGATTGGTGAAAATGCTCTCGTTGTTGCCCATGTTGCTATTGGTGGCAGTGCTTCCCTGGGCAACAACGTTGTTTTAGGAGGGCAGGTTGCCATAAAAGGGCACATACATCTTGGTGACGGGGTCAAGGTTGCTGGCAAATCAGGAGTGCATGCCAACGTGCCGGAGAAAACAATTGTATCAGGAATTCCGGCCATACCTCACAGGGACTGGTTACGAGCCAGTGCCATCTATGCAAAACTGCCTAAACTTCATGGCGAACTGCGCGACATGCGAAAAAAGATAGAAAAAATGTATGCAAAATTATTTCCAGGTGAAGGGCAGAAATAGAGTAATTGGACAAGATCCCTACTTATCTCAGAACAATAGATAATTAGTACCTGATTAACGACAGAATGAGGAAGGAGAAGAAGAATGGCAAGTGATATTTCAACCTTGGATATAAAAGAAATCATCAGGCTTCTGCCGCACCGCTATCCCTTTCTGCTGGTCGACAGAATTCTTACAGGCGAGAAAGGCAAAAGCATGGTAGGCTTTAAAAATGTCTCCATGAATGAACCCTATTTCCAAGGTCACTTCCCGTCCGATCCCATCATGCCGGGTGTCCTGATCCTGGAAGGCATGGCCCAGGTCGGCGGCATCCTTGCCTATTATTCCCTGCCGGATATGATCGGGGAAAAACTTATCTATTTTGCAGGCATTGACAAGGTGAGATTCCGCCGTCCTGTTGTCCCCGGAGACCAGTTATTTTTTGAAATGATGGTCATTAAGCATAAAGGAAAAATCTGGAAAATGGCCGGCAAGGCCATGGTAGACAAGGAAGTTGTTGCTGAAGCGGAATTTATGGCGGCATTTGTATAAGTATTTTCCCTCTCCCCTATACTCTTGTGATACAAAATGAATATACATCCAACGGCAATCATTGATCCTGGGGCAGAACTTGACAGTTCCGTCAAGGTCGGCCCCTACGTCATCATTGAAAAAGGGGTAAAGATCGGTCGGGATACTGTAATCAAGCCCCACTCGGTTATAAGCGGCCCCACAACCATTGGGGCAGGCAATGTTATCGGCCCTTTTGCCACGGTAGGGGCTCCACCCCAGGATTTGAAATACAAGGGCGAGGACACCGAGCTTGTTGTGGGTGACAATAACCAGATCCGGGAATATGTCTCCATCCATCGCGGCACAGTCACAGACAGGGGTGTTACAAAAATGGGCTCCGGGAACCTGCTCATGGGTTATGTGCATATTGCCCATGATTGTGTTATAGGCAATTCTGCTATTCTGGCCAATGCGGCCACCCTGGCAGGACATGTCCAGGTTGACGACCATGCCATTATCGGTGGTCTCGTAGCTGTGCATCAATTTACCCGTATCGGCTCCTATTCCTATATTGGTGGTCTTTCCGGTATCAGCAAGGATGTGGCGCCTTATGTCATAGTGAGCGGTACCCGCAAGCATATGCGGGTCTCCGGTATCAACAAAGTGGGTCTGCGCCGCCGCGGCTTTGATAATGACACATTAAAGAAACTTGACAGGGCCTATAAGATCATCTTCATGTCTCCGGAACTGTTACTTCAGGATGCATTGGAGCAGGCCGCTATAGAAATCGTCGACTGTGAATCTGTCAATCACCTGATTGACTTCTTCCGCACCAGTAAGCAGGGTGTGATAAGGACACTCGAATCTAAAGATTGATTGCCTGCTGCCGACCAGGAAACCTCCTGTGCCAAAATATATTGCCAACAAACTATGACAGGAAACTCTACTGACAAAATCGGTATAATTGCAGGAGGGGGGCAGTTTCCTCTTCTTTTTGCCAAGGCTGTGCACAAGCAGGGGCTTAAGATTTATGCTGCAGCACACAAGGGGGAAACCGACGAAACACTGGCGGATTATGTAGACGGCTTCAAGTGGGTTCGACTTGGTCAACTTGGCAAGATCATAAATTATTTCAAGGAGGAAGGAGTAAAAAAAACCGTCTTTATCGGCTCTATCACCAAAACCAATATTTTTCGTGATGTCAGGCCCGATCTCAAGGGTCTCGGACTCTGGAACACAATAGATATCAAGCAGGATGATGCCATTTTGAGAGCAGTTGCTGACCGCCTTCAGAAAGATGGTATTGAAGTTGTTTCCTCAACCAGTTATGTGCCTGAATTGCTTTTTCCTAAAGGTTTGCTTACCAGGAAAAAACTTACAAAAGCGCAGAAAGACGACATTACTTTCGGCTGGAAAATAGCACGCGCCATGGGCAGTCTGGACATCGGACAGTGCGTGGTGGTTCGCAACCAGACAGTCCTGGCAGTGGAGGCCATTGAGGGCACTGATGCAGCCATACGCAGGGGAGGAAGTCTCGGTAAAGAAAAATGTGTAGTGGTCAAATTGAGGAAACCCAACCAGGACCTTCGTTTTGATCTGCCGGCTGTGGGCGAGAAAACAATCGTAACCATGCTGGAGGTCAAGGCAGCAGTTCTTGCCGTTGAGGCAGGGTATGCCCTGTTTTTTGACAGGGAACATGTAATCCGGGCTGCCGATGCAGCCGGTATCGTCGTCGTCGGTGTTACAGAATCCTCTTCCGGTGAGTTACATTATTAGTCTCAAAGCCCTTAACTCTTTTCCGAATTTCAGATAACCATGCACCGAACATCCTGAAAACACTGATAAGAAACGTTTTACTTCCTGTGAGCACTCAACTATGAAAGCCATGATCCTGGCAGCAGGCCTGGGTACGAGATTACTCCCCTATACTATAAAGCGTCCCAAACCCCTTTTCCCCATTCTCAACAGAGAACTGCTGCCCCTGACTATCAGCCGGTTAAAGAAGGCGGGCGGGACTGAAATTGTTGTTAATGCCCACCACCTGCGACAGCAGATTAAACAAGCCCTGCAGTATGAAACTGACATCATCCTGCAGGAAGAAAAAAAGATACTTGGCACCGGCGGTGGACTGCGCCTTGCCCTCCATCATTTTGGGCAGGATCCTGTGCTTGTTGTCAATGGGGATATTTATCACTCGATCGATTACCGGGATATTTATCGTTCCCACTGTGAAGCCAAGGCAGATGTCAGCCTCGTACTCCATGATTGTCCGCGCTTTAATGATGTTGTGGTGGATGAAACATTTCGGATTACAGGTTTCAACAGAGCAGAAAACCGCTGTAGAAAACAGGAAAAAATCCTTGCTTTTACAGGTATTCATGTCATTAATCCTGCTGTGCTGCACATTATTCCGCAGGGTGTTACATATTGCATCATTGACTGCTACAGGAAACTACTCGAACAGGGCGGCTCAATCAGGGCCCATCTGACTACGAATCATTTCTGGACAGACATGGGGACACCGGCAGACTACCTGCAGCTGCATGCAGACCTGCTGGCTCATAAAGTGCCTGTATACGAGGAACTTGTCGAAACGGCAGCTGGTGCCCCGTTTGTGGGATTACAAAACGCATTCATTGGCAAGAATGTTAAACTGTTGGACTGGGTCTGCATCGGGGAAGGGGCAAGAATAGAAGATGGGGCCACCCTGCAGGGTGTAATTGTCTGGGATGATGCGGTTATCCCTGCAGGTTCCATTATTAAAGATACAATTGTTACATGATGAAGCAGTCTAGCTTAACGAGTTCAAGCAACAGCCATAAACAACTCTGCTTTAGCTGCTGAACGCTCCAAGCTCTCTATAATTTTTTGATATTAAAGACAGTTACACCAATCGTCGGCAGCTTCATATGGAGACAGAATTTAGATACTGAACTTTTTTATTGATGAACGACTCAAACAAAAGCAACCATACGCAACAAATCCTTAATTTTCTCCAGAAAAAGGGGTTTATTGATACTAGTGAGAAAGTGAGACTAATCCCTCTTGCCGGTGATGGATCAAACCGCCTATTCTTTAAAATCAGAACAGGGACTGCTGCGTCTTTCTGCGGAGTTTTGCCGGGCAATGAAAATGTTGAAAAAGGTAAAGCTGAAGCCCACGCCGCTTTTAATATCGGTAGTCACTTGAAAAAAAGAGGCGTACCCGTACCGGCAATACATGCCTTTGACCCGGAAAATGGCTTTATCCTGTTCGAGGATTTAGGTGAGACTCTCCTCCATGATGAACTGGAGCGGAACAAAAAGATACATGGCGGACTGATCTGGGAACAGGCCCGGGAAACCTATAAGGAAATTATCGAACTTCTTCTTTATATGCAAATTTCCGGTAGTGTCCGTTTTGACAGAAAATGGTGCTGGGACACCCAACGTTACGACAAAAAACTCATGCTGGAAAAAGAATCCGGTTATTTCATACAGGCTTTCTGCCGGGACATGCTTGGTTTGAAACATTTCTCTGCAAAATTAAGTGATGAATTTAAAGAACTTGCCGGTCGCGCCTCCCGGCAGCCGGCTGTTTATTTTCTCCACCGGGATTTTCAATCCAGAAACCTGATGATTGCTGATGGTGAAATCAGGGTTATTGATTTTCAGGGAGGCAGACTCGGTCCTCTTGGTTACGATCTGGCATCATTGCTTATCGATCCCTATGCACAAATACCGGAAGCGGTTCAGCAGGAGTTGCTGGAGCACTACCTGGAACACTTATGCACCTATGGCCTTGACGATCTGGCCTTCCTCAAAGGTTATAAGAGTCTTGCTCTGCAACGTAACCTGCAGATGCTGGGGGCTTTTGCTTTTCTTTCAAGCCAGAAACAAAAAATCTTTTTCAAGCAGTTCATTCTGCCGGCAACACTTTCTTTGCAGCATCTCCTTAACGGCCCAAACGCAAATGGCTATCCCCATCTAATGAAATTAACTGAAAAAATCTTGAATCTGCTTGATAAATAGGATTTTATTCTGTCTGCGGCCAGCCAAAACATTGCAAAAAAAATGACATCTGTGCAATGACCGAAAAAACAACCTTCATACAAAAACCTGGTTTAAGGCAATCTGCCATAGTTGCCTTGATAGGCAGGCCCAACGTGGGGAAATCCACCCTGTTCAACCGGATCACAAAATCACGCAAGGCTCTTGTCGATCCGACTCCGGGCGTTACCCGTGACCGACAATACGAACGTGTGGTTTGGGATCAAAGAACCTTTATCCTGGTGGACACGGGTGGTCTAGAGGTGAAAGGCAGAGGAGAAGATGACAGCGACAATATGGCGGGCAACATCCGGGAACAGACTCTTCAGGCTATTGCTGAAGCCGATGTGCTTTTATTTCTGATGGATGGCAGGGAAGGTGTCACGCCTACTGATTTTAACGTCACAGATCTTCTGCGCAAGGCCGATAAACCTGTTTATTATATTGTGAACAAGATAGATGGAGAAGAGCTGGAACCCAGTCTGCTTCCCCCTTTTTATGAACTGGGCGTAGAACAGATCTGGCCGGTATCTGCAGAGCACGGATATGGCGTCCGTTCACTGCTGGATGATCTTGCCGGCGCATTACCTGTACATGAAGAAAGTATTCTGCAGCCTGCGGAATCTATTCGTATTGCCTTTTTTGGCAGGCCCAATGTGGGAAAATCTTCACTTATCAACCGACTTCTCGGCGAAGAACGCATGGTTGTTTCCGATATTCCCGGTACTACGAGGGACTCCATTGACACCTTGCTGACCAGAAAAAACAAAAACTACCTGCTTGTTGATACTGCCGGCATAAGACGCAAAGGCAAGGTAAAAGAGAAACTGGAGAAATTCAGTATAATAAAAGCCCTTGCCGTCCTGGAACGGTGCGATTTGGCACTCATACTGATCAATGCCGAAGAAGGTATTACTGAGCAGGACACAAAGGTGATAGGCTATACACAGGAACAGGGGCGAGCCTGTATTCTGGTCGTAAATAAGTGGGACCTTGTCAAAGATAGGCCCAGGGAGCAGAAAAAAATTCTGCTGGAACTGGAAATGGCGACACAATTTGTCGGTTTTGCACCAATATTGCCCCTTTCCGCCCTGACCGGGACAGGAGTTAAAAAATTACTGCCGACAATTGATGCAGTCTATGAACAATTCTGCAAAAAATTCTCCACCAACCGGTTAAACCGCTTACTCCAGGAAGCTGTAACTTCGCACCCTCCGGCATTGCACAGAGGCAGGAGAATAAAACTTCTTTACACAACCCAGATCTCAAGCCGCCCCCCCACCTTTGTTATCGTCGCCAACTATCCCAAGGAAATCCACTTTTCCTATCACCGTTATCTGCTCAATACATTCCGGAAGGAACTTGGGCTTGATAAAACTCCCATCAAAATTGTCTTCCGGGAGCGGAAGCGGAAAAAATACAGTTTCTGAATGTCTTTAGCCTAACCCATCAGGCTTCCTTGTGCCTCGCATACTATTTGTACTTCTTTTCTTTTCGGTCCGGCTTTTTACTTTACTTGGCGGATTCTTTTTGTTTTTAGGAGGCAATGGTGTCTTTAGCCAATATTATCCAAGCTTGTAAGGAGAAATTTTCTGGTGTAATTTTTTGTGCAGCGGTTTATTTACATCATGCAGATCAAGAACACAAACAACAATCATTTACCTTGGAACGGAGCTAATTTTGTCCAAAATTAAAATTCTTTCTGAACACCTGGCCAATCAGATTGCAGCCGGTGAAGTTATTGAACGACCAGCTTCTGTGGTTAAGGAACTCGTGGAAAACTCCATAGATGCTGGAGCCAACCATGTGCAGATTGAAATTGCAGGCAGCGGCACCAAGCTTATCAGAGTGATTGATGACGGCATTGGCATGGATGCAGATGATGCCCTTCTCTGTCTGGAACGCCATGCCACCAGCAAATTAGGGGAAAGTGATGTTGACAGCAGCAGGCTGACTGCAATCAGCAGCCTTGGCTTCAGAGGCGAGGCAATACCCAGCATTGCATCTGTAGCGAAAATGTCCATTACATCCCGGACCGAGAACGATCAACTGGGCACTCGTATCGAAGTGCGCTACGGCAAATTGTTAAAGGTACAAGAAACAGGATGCAACAAAGGCACTCTTATCGAAATTAAAGATCTTTTTGGCAATGTGCCGGCACGGAAAAAATTCCTGAAAAGTCCACGCACCGAAATATTTCACATAGAAGAGGTTATAAAAAATTATTCCCTGTCTAATTACCTGCTTGGTTTTACATATATCCTCAACAACAATAGAGTTATGGATTTTGCAGCCGCTGCCGATACCCTTGAAGAGAGGGTAAAAATGATTTACAGCAAAAACCTTTCAGTGTCCCTGGTGCCTCTCCAGGATACGGATGCTCCAGTCTCAGCCCCGGACGGAATCATTGTAAAAGGCTTTATCCTCTCTCCTGAACAATCTTTTGCTACAAGTGCCAGGCTCAGGCTGTTTGTCAATGGCAGGGCTGTAAAGGACAGAATGATGGCTCATGCTGTGAATGAAGGGCTTTCGGGCTACCTCATGAAAGGTCGCACAGCAGCTGGTGTTATTTTTGTCACTGTTCCTTATGAAACGGTCGACGTCAATGTCCACCCGACAAAACAGGAAATACGCTTTCAGCAACCCAACCGTATTCATGAAACTATCGTTTCGGCGGTTCGGCGGGGTATGGAAAATTACCAGCAATCGGTCAAACAAGCTCTTTTTGGGCGTAATCTGGCACTGAAAAAAACGGAGACTGAACTCGGTTTTCCGGCTGCCCAAATACAGACCAAGAGCCCAAAATCTTACCGTCTCTTTAATTCACCATCTCCAACACCTCCGGAAAATGATTCTTTGCAAATCATGCCTCAAGAATCTTCTGAGCCTCCCGGCGGAGAGGCAACCTTCTTGCCAAAAGAGCATAAAAACGATTTTACTACTGCTGAACCGCTTACTCCTTTTTCACAAACAACACAGGCAGCCGAAATCCCTGTTCCGGAATCCCTCAAACCCCTCGGGCAATTCATGAACCTGTATCTTCTGTGTGAAGCAACACAGGAAAATGAAAAATATCTGGTGGTGATTGATCAGCACGCTGTGCATGAGAGGATTCTCTTTGAAAACCTTAAGAAACAGTTTACAGCCAGACAAATAACAAGACAGAATCTCTTGTTTCCCAAAATGCTGGAATTAACGCCGGAATATGCAGCCATACTTGAAGAAAACAGCGAACAGATTCAGCAGCTTGGCCTCGTGGTAGAAGAATTTGGCGGCGACAACTATATAATTAAAGCTGTTCCTGCAGTCATAAGCCACCTTGACCCTGAAGAAATCCTGACAGGGATTCTCATGGACTTTTCCGGGCCGGAATATGGGCAGCGAAAAGGTCGAAACCGTGCTGATGCCACCAGGCTTGACGACATTCTCTCCTCAATAGCATGCAAGGCTGCCATTAAAGCCGGTCAAAACCTGAACGCTTTGGAAATGCAGGAACTTCTCAAAATCATGCTGGAGAGCAAGGCTTTCACCCATTGTCCCCACGGCAGGCCGGTAGTCCGCATGTTCTCAGCTGCAGACATCAATAAATGGTTCCACCGCAGCTGAAATGAATCCTTCAAACAGATCCAATTTCAGGAAGGACAACATGAGAAACTGTAATTATGCAACAAGTCTGTGAGATTGAACACAGAAAACAAATACAGTTCAGGTTGGGGGAGTTCACTGTCCGGCAATCCCAAAAGACGGATTAGTGTTCTTCATGCGGCGGGATAAAACCATAATGCACCAGGCCATCGATAATTCCAGCAGCATAGGTTTTACGACTGAAAAAGACTCGGAGTTTACCCCGCAGTTTTTCCAGTTCATCACTGTGATTTCCGACCACGAGGCCGTTATTAGCCCCCAGGATCATGTCCCTGTCATTCCCTGAGTCACCTGCAACCATGATCTTGCTGGATGGAAATTCGTACTTGTATTTCAAATAGTTGATGGCCTTCCCTTTTGAGGCGCGCTTAGGCAGTATATCAAGAAATTGGCCATGCGAATATATAACCTGGCATGATAATTTCTCTTCCTCCAGCCTTCTATGAATCTCACCAAGATAATCGGGGTTATCCTCCATGTAGTAACTAATCTTGTGTGCTCGCTGCCCCTCGGCCTCCTGGGATGTCAGAAAATCCAGCCGCTGCAGGGTTGCCTTGATCTGTTCCGGTCTCCATTTGTGACTAATATGCTGCTGCCAGCCTTTGTCCATGCGCAGGTCAGGTCCGTAATATATCTCCGTCCCAACAGAACAGATCAAGATGTCCGGCATCGGGATATCATATTCGGTCATCGCCTCAAGAGTCAGTTCCAGGCTTCTGCCGGTTGCAACTCCCCAGGCAATACTACCCCGGTATTGTTCAAGCAATTTTAGCAGATGGTTCATGCTGTCATTATCGCCTACGAGTGTATTGTCTATATCGGTAATCATCAAATAATTTGAGGATGTCAGGCGCTTACCAAAAGATGGCCTTTCAGATAACTTATATTTCATTATTTCTTCAGAAGTTCCTTTTGTCTCCAGGTCGGGAAAAGACTCGTGAATATACTGCATCAGTTTGTGACAGTGCGATGCCCAGGAGTAATGATTCCGAACACCGCTTATTCCATTGTTGGAGAATTCGTCCCACCTATCACCATTTATGAGTATGGACTTGATAGCATCAGCAATTTCGGCTGATCTGCGGGCATCAACTAAAATACCGTTACTGCAGTTTCTCACAATTTCCACTGGCCCCCCGTCATTTGTTGCAACGATTGGTAAGCCGCAAGCAGAGGCTTCAATCAATGTAAGGCCGAAGGGTTCTACCAGGGCAGGATTAACGAACACGCCCCGGCTTTCAGCACAAAGACGGTACAATTCCGGCACTTCGGTTTCAAAGTCATGTTTTTTGGGAATTGCGAGTTTGCCGTACAGGTCATATTTATCCATCTGCAAAAGCATATCTGTCAGGACATCGCGTTCATTCTCTTCCATTTCAGCAATGTTCTGACGGATACCGGCAAAGACCGCAAGATTGGCAATGGCCTGAAGTTCGGGATTTACGCCGTAGGCCTCAACCAGGCCAGTAATGTTTTTCCGATGGTCCGGCCTGCATAATGCCAAAATGAAGGGTTTTTCCGGATGGATCCAGAACCGCTGCAACTCTTTTAATAGTGCGACCCTGGTCTGTTTTATTTCTTCAGGGATATGTTCTGAGTCTAAATGGTAGTTATAAAAAGGGTAAAAAGCTTCAAAATCGATACCGGGAGGAATAACCTTATAACGGCCTTTTTTAAAATTCTCATAAAGGCCATATTGTTTGTCAATTTCCTGCTGTGTAGAGGTTATAATAAGCCCGGCCTTTTCGATAATCTTTTCTTCCTCGAGTATGCGGGTGTCCATGGCATATTGTTTGTTGATCCTCTGCAGGGAAAGTCCGTCACCCAACAGTTTATCACGTTTGTTGCGCCCCATGGAATGCCCGGTAAAGATAAAAGGAGCGTCAAAAGCCTTGGCTAACTCCTTGGCAACATACCCTGCATCTGCATAATGACCGTGAAATATGTCCGGGGTCCGTTGCTGTTTTTTAAAAAACTTAATGGTTTTATCGATAAACTCCTCAAGGTGGGGCCAAAGAAGTTCCTTGCGCAAATACTTGCGGCCGCCGCACTGGATCCGTACGATACGGGCCTTCTCGGACAGGGGCTCTATCTCCCTGCTGTAATCTGGAGAAACATCCTTGTCCTCGACAAGCCTGGTGACAAGGTCAACCTGCGCGACATCCTCACGCTGGGCAAGAGCCCGGGTCAGTTCCAAGACATATTTCACTTGACCGCCGGTATCAGCATCACGTCCCATCTCCTGGGCATGTCCGCGAATAAGACCGTGCAGACTGAAGAGCTGAATATAAAAACCTTTGTCAGACATAACAAAAGGGTATCAACAACTTAAACAAATGTCCAGTCCGACACCAAAATTAGGAAATCTCCTCTACCCCCTTATTCTTCAGGGATTTACTGGAATAAAAATGAGCCAGATATGTATTAGTTGTCATGATAACCGCTAATGCGTTAGTATCATTCATGGAACAAATTGAACCATTTGAATCTGTTGAACTTTCGTTATGCATTCCAATAAGACCGCAGATAAAAAAAGTAACAATTATATGCCCATAATTTTTGGAGAGGTTCTTTTTGACTGTTTTCCGGATGGAAGGGAAATAATTGGCGGTGCACCCTTCAATGTCGCCTGGAACCTGCAAGCTTTCGGGATGTACCCCCTGTTTGTCAGCAGGATTGGCGATGATAACCTTGGAAGACAGATCCGGGAAAAAATGGACTATTGGGGCATGAATATCAGCTGTCTCCAGCTTGATTCATCATATCCGACCGGCAGGGTAAGTATAGAACTGGTCAATGGTGAACCTCAATTTGCAATTCTACCAGGCCAGGCTTATGATTATATCTCACCGCTCAGTGAAAAACTGCAACATGAACCACCGTTTCTCTATCACGGATCGCTGGCTCTCAGAAATAATACCAGCCGTAACGCTCTTGCATACCTGAAAAGGGATTATCAATGTCCGGTTTTTGTCGATGTCAATTTACGCGCCCCTTGGTGGGATAGAGAACATGTGTATGCCTTTGTAGAAGATGCCACCTGGCTGAAACTGAATGACGTAGAGCTGGACTCACTTTTTCCAGGGCAAGAAAACCTGGAACAACGGTGCCGGCAGCTTCTGGAACGCTTTAATCTGGATGCTATATTTGTTACACTAGGACAGAAAGGTGCAGTAGTTCTCAATCGTGACAACATCTGGTCCTCAACAAAACCGCTGGAGAATATTCCCATTATGGATACAGTCGGCGCTGGTGATGCTTTTGCCTCGGTCCTGCTCCTCGGACTCATGAAGGAATGGTCCCTGCACATCACAATGCAACGGGCTCAGGAATTCGCATCAGCAGTTGTTGGCCAGCGTGGTGCAATCACCCATGATACAAATTTCTATCAAAATTTCAGTACCAGGTGGAATCTGTAATGAAACTTCCGAAGGCAAGCAGCCCTGTAGATAAATTAAGCTCTTTTCTGCATGAACAAAAAGATGATGCCAGTTTTTTCCTGAATGCCCTGTGCAGTAAAGGACAACAGTTTCTGCTACGTACGGAAATACAGGAGATCTTTCTTAATGTAATTGCTGAGAATACATCATCAACTCTGGCCGGGAGTCCCTTTAAGACAATCGTGCAGTGGTGCCAGGAAGTGGCGATCCTTGATCCATGGCTGTATTGGGCTTTGAGAAAGAGATCTGCCCGCTGGGCTTACATACGGATAAACCTGAAAACCCTTGATCTGCAAAATATATCTCCTGAACAGTTCCTGTACTTCAAGGAGCAGCTTGTTTCCGGCAGCACTTCTGAACATTATCCACTGGAAATTGATTTGGCGCCTTTCTCGCGGGAATTTTTCAAGCTTCAGGAGGAAAAGTCAATCGGACGCGGTCTTGAATTTCTCAACCGGAGATTGTCGAGTGGACTCTTCGCAGAACTGGAACGAGGAGATAACCGTCTCCTTCGTTTTCTCCAGGTGCATCGTTACCGCGACCAACAATTATTGCTGAACCAGGAGGTTGAAAGCACTAAGCAGCTTCGTAATGGACTGAGGGAGGCTCTGCGTCTTCTGCGGGATCAGGATGACGATACGGAATGGCAAGCACTGGCAACAGATCTTGAAAATCTTGGTTTTGAACCGGGCTGGGGACGTTGCGCTTCAAGGATCAAAGAAACTATGGGCAACCTCCTTGATATTCTGGAAGCTCCTTCTCCCGGAGCCCTGGAGATTTTTCTCAGCCGTATCCCCATGATCTTTTCCATTGCAATAATTTCGCCGCACGGTTTTTTCGGTCAGGAAAATGTCCTTGGCCGCCCTGATACCGGGGGACAGGTGGTCTATATTCTTGATCAGGTCAGAGCTCTGGAAAAGGAAATGCGGGACAGGCTCTATGAGCAGGGCCTAGTGGATATCGAACCCCGGATCATTGTCCTCACCAGGCTTATTCCTGAATCGGAAGGGAGTAAATGTCACGAACGTACAGAAAATATATCCAGGACCCTTAACAGCTATATCCTCCGGGTACCATTCCGCTCGAAAAATGATGAAGTTGTTCCCCATTGGATATCCCGCTTTGAGATATGGCCTTATCTGGAGCGTTTTGCCGAGGATGCTGGCCGTGAGCTCCTTGCTGAGTTGGACGGCAGGCCTGATCTTATCGTTGGAAATTACTCCGACGGAAACCTGGTCGCAACTCTGATTTCGCACAAGCTAGGAGTCACCCAGTGCAATATTGCCCATGCTCTGGAAAAGGCTAAATACCTCTATTCGGATTTGTATTGGCAGGATAATGAAACAAACTATCATTTCTCCTGCCAGTTTACTGCCGATATTATTGCCATGAATGCAGCCGACTTTATTATAACCAGTACCTACCAGGAAATTGCCGGGACAGAGGATAATCCTGGTCAGTATGAAAGCTACATGACATTTACCATGCCAAACCTCTATCGGGTTATCCATGGCATTGACGTATATGATCCCAAATTCAACATTGTATCACCAGGTGCTGACACCCAAATATATTTTCCGGCTGAAGACAAAGAACAACGTTTCATTGATCTGCACGGAGAAATTGACAGCCTCATTTTCGGTGGTCATAGACCTGAAGAGAGCCGTGGCGTTCTTGCCGATCAAACAAAGCATATTATCCTGACCATAGCGAGGCTCGACCGGATAAAAAATCTCACAGGACTAGTCCGTCTTTTTGCCACAAACAAGGACTTGCGGGACAGGGCAAACCTTCTTGTCATAGGCGGACACATCAATCCAGACCATTCAAGTGATGCTGAGGAAGTAGAGCAGATCCATCAAATGCATCATTTATTTGAATCGTATAACCTCGAACATGATGTCCGCTGGCTGGGAATGCATCTGGACAAGCGGACCTCGGGTGAATTATACCGCTGCGTTGCAGACCGCAAGGGAGTCTTTGTTCAACCTGCCCTTTTTGAAGCATTCGGGCTGACAGTTATCGAAGCCATGGTATCGGGTCTGCCGACATTTGCGACCCGATTTGGTGGCCCCATGGAAATAATTGAGCATTGCAAATCAGGATTCCATATTGATCCGAACAATGAAGATTCAATTTCTCAATTACTTGTGAACTTTTTTAACCGTTGTGAAAATGAACCTGATTTCTGGCATACAATAGCCCGTGGCGGCCTTGCACGTGTCAATGAAAAATACACCTGGAAACTTTATGCCGAGCGCATGATGACTTTTGCCCGCATTTATGGTTTCTGGCGCTATGTATCCAATTTAGAACGCATGGAAACAAAAAGATATCTTGAGATGTTTTACAGCCTGCAGTTCCGTCCCCTGGCAAAGAACCTCGAGCCTCACTAATCCAGGAAATAACCATGTTGCCTTTTTATACTGCAACCGATGCCCTGAAAATATTATAAGGGAAGTGTAATTTTTTCAGGCCTATATTGTGGCTTAAATTGGTATGAGAACGATATACAGCTCTGTGCACAAATTGTGAACTCGTTTCCCAACTCCTTGATAATCATCGGCGGTGGGCTGGCCGGCAGCGAGGCAGCCTGGCAGGCTGCCAGGCATGGATGCCGGGTTGTTCTCTATGAAATGAAACCCCGCCTTTTCAGCCCTGCTCACCATTCTCCCTTCCTGGCAGAACTGGTCTGTAGCAACTCAATGCGTTCCGATGCTGTTACTTCTGCTGTAGGGCTTCTAAAAGAAGAGATGCGATGTATGGGCTCATTGATCATTGAGGCTGCAGAACAGACCAGGGTGCCGGCAGGCAAGGCGCTGGCTGTTGACCGTGAAAAATTCGCACAATATATAACAAAGAAAATTGAGGCCAGAAGTTTCATCTCTGTCATCAGGGAAGAAGTCAGGGAACTTCCTGCATCAGGACCGGAAACATCTGCAGTAGTGATTGCCACCGGCCCTCTCACATCTGATGCTTTGACAGAATCACTTGGCCAGCTTACCGGTAAAGAGCATCTTGCCTTTTATGATGCAATTGCCCCGATTGTTGAAGCGGATTCACTTGACAGAAATATCGTCTTCCAGGCTTCCCGCTACGATGCGGGGCCAGGCGATTATCTCAATTGTCCCATGAATAAGTTACAGTATGAAACTTTTATCACAGAGCTTGCCCAGGCGGAAAGAGTACCTCTTAAAAGTTTTGAGAAACAGAAATATTTTGAGGGGTGTTTGCCCATAGAGGTCATGCTGGATCGCGGGCCTGAGACACTACGCTTTGGCCCCATGAAACCGGTGGGTCTGATTGACCCGCGAACCGGCCGGGAAGCACATGCTGTAGTCCAGCTTCGGATGGAAAACAAAGAGGGGACCCTTTATAATATGGTGGGTTTCCAGACCAAGCTCACCTATAGCGAACAGAAACGTATTTTCAGGATGATCCCCGGCATGGAGCGGGCGGAATTCACCAGACTTGGTTCAATTCACCGTAATACCTTCGTTTGCGGCCCCGAACTTCTGTTACCAAGCCTGCAGCTTAAAAAACGCCCTGATCTTTTATTGGCTGGCCAGCTTTCAGGTGTTGAAGGGTATGTTGAATCAACCGCAATAGGACTATTAGCCGGCATAAACGGAGCACGGCTTCTCACTGGGAAAAAACCCGTTGTCCCGCCTCCTGAAACAGCGTTTGGCTCCCTGATCTCCCATTTGACAACTACAGACCCCAAACGGTTTCAGCCCTCCAATATCAATTTTGGCCTCTTCCCTAAACTGCAACAAAAAACACCCAAAAAATTCCGTGGCGAAAAATATGCCAAACGGGCATTGCTGACCTTGAAACAATGGCATACCCGCACTTTTGCTGCAGATTAATTTTCTTTTCCTCAAAAATGGACAAAATGGTTAGTCGTCTTGACGGAAACTTAGGGGTCGGCTTTCCAAACTCAATGATCCCTGGACTGGTTCAACCACCTTATGACGCAACATTTCCTGGATAACTTCTACTAAAGGCAACCCGACAACATTGCTGTATGAACCGTTTATCTTTTCAACCAGGGCACCGCCAGCCCCCTGTATTCCATAAGCACCAGCCTTGTCCAGGGGTTCTCCGCTGAATACATAGGCAGCTGCAATCTCTTTTGCAAAAGGGGCAAAATACACTTCTGTTGTCACCAGCCGGCTGACAGACACCTTTTCTGCCGCATTTTTCAGGCAAAAACCTGTATGGACAAGATGTTTCTGGCCTGACAGGGCAAGCAAGACAGACAGGGCTTTCTCGGCATTCCTGGGTTTGCCCAGAATCCTGCCTCCATATACAACCACCGTGTCAGCTCCCAACACCCAGGATGTATGGTTGCCGCGGGAAACCTCGCCGGCCTTTTCACATCCTGCCCGCAACGCAAATTCCTCGGGCGTTTCCCCCCCATGAGGTTTTTCATCGATCTGGGCCTCAATGATCTTAAATTCTAGGCCGAGATCCTGTAGCAAGGTTTTTCGCCTTGGTGAGGCTGACGCCAGTATCAACGTGCCGGTTGTCTTAAAAAGCCGTGCAATCACTGCTGTGCAAACTTGATTTTCAACGACTCTTTGTCTTCCTCCCGCACAACGTTGACCATCGCGTTGACCTCTCCCGAGCGTAAGCCCAATGAGAATTCCATCCCCCCCTTTTCTTCTTCTATATGAAGGATTGTCCGCATTATGACAAAAACCTTATCCAGAATTGCAACTGGCGGGACAGGCAGTTTTTCTTTGGAGCCGTTTTTTATTGTGACCTTCAACTCTCCACCCTTCTTCTTAAAAGATAATTTTTCAGCTTTTTGGGTTATGGCATACATGATTGCCAGGGCAAGATATTTGATAGCATCCTCTTCAGGGTCTTTTGAGTCAGCTTCTGCCATACCCTGCATCGCGGCATGAAAATCAGTTTCCATGTAGCAGTCGCACATCTCCTGCAGTTTCAAATGATAATTCAGCCTAATTTTTTCCATCCAGACCTCCTTACTATAAATATTTAATTAGATGGTTCCTGAAATTTCCAGATGCGGTGATTGACATTCGTTTGGTCAATTTATTTTAAAATGCAAAAAGTATTGTGGAGCGCGAAATAACAACCTGTCTTATCTTCAGAAAACTGCGACTTGCGTTATTAAGTAAAACAATCTGAAAAATATAATAAATTGTTCACCAAGCTCTGAAAATTATCTTCCAACCTTTGTTCACATATTTTTGTTGTGGTGAAAATAGAATACTGCCGCATCAGTATTTGTTTTTCAATCATGCTGAGGCCATTCTCTGTTCTGCTGCTCTTCGGCGAAATAACAGAAGCGGTCCCACTCGAATTCCCTGAAGCTCACCGGGCAACGCAGCTTCACCTTGCGCTCATTGATGCCGATCACTTCCCAGTCTCCGCCCCTCGGGCCTCCGGCAATATGTATTTTCTGACCTATAACAAAGGGATATGGTTTAAATAGAATTACCGGGTATTTTGTCATATTGTCCTTCCGCATTCCTAATAAAAATTAATAAATTACAATAATGTCTTTCTTTGCCCGCTATATTTCCTTTTTCCTTTACAAACAGTAACAAGCGTTGCCCAACTCTTGACAAATGCATATATAAATAGAATACACCAACAACTGGAAAAAAATATTTTTTTCTTTGGCTATATAAAAATTAATCAGGAATCATGGTGCATTATAATGGATAAAGAGTGGTACCTATCTCTTGCAGAGAAGGGTATAGAGAACAAACTAGTACCACAGGATATCTGCCTGCAAGTATTAAGAGACAGCAGGGTTGAACTACTTTCGCTCCTAGATGCCGCTTTTCAGGTACGTAAGCATTATCACGGCAAAGAGGTCACAGTTCATATTATCAACAACGTGAGCAACGGTCTCTGTTCCGAAGACTGTAATTACTGTCCACAGTCCAAGAGCAGTTCCGCCGAGATCGCGGCCTATAGCGAAAAAACGGAGCAGGAGATCGTGGCTGAAGCAAAACAGGCTTATGCAGCCGGCGCCCATCGCTATTGCATGGTGTATGCAGGCAAACGGCCCAGCAGGCAAAGAGCCGAACGCATCGCCCAACTGGTAAGGACCATCAAGAAACAGTATCCAATTGAAGTCTGTGTCTCAGCCGGCATCATGGATGCAGACTGCGTCAGGATTCTCAAGGAGGCGGGGCTTGACCGTCTAAACCATAACCTTAACACTTCAGCAAGCCGATACGGCAAAATCTGCTCCACGCATACCTTTGCAGATCGGGTCAATACCTTAAAAAATGCTCGCAAAGCAGGGTTGGAGGTCTGTTCCGGCATTATTGCCGGCATGGGTGAAACAGCCGAAGAACTTGTGGACTTAGCCCTGATGCTGCGTGATCTGGAGGCAAAATCAATCCCGATTAACTTTCTGCTGCCTATTGCAGGCAACAGGCTGGAAAAGGCGCAGAACCTTTCCCCAGGATATTGCTTAAGGATTCTCTGTCTTTTCCGCTTCCTGAATCCACAGGCAGAGATACGGACCGCTGCGGGAAGGGAATATCATCTTCGTTCCATGGAGGTCATGAGTCTCTATCCGGCTAATTCACTTTTTATGGACGGTTATCTCAATACCAGGGGCAAAAGCAGAAAAGCAACCCTGCAGATGATCATTGATGCCGGTTTCACAATTAAATCAGACAGGTCTGCTGAAGAATTACTGCTGCTTGAAGCAACAGACGCAGATGATGACAATTTTTTAGTGCCAGGGCTGAAATCAGATGCTGACCTGCATCCGGCCAGGAATTAAGAAGGTTTCAAGGAGTCTAGGGTTCAAGGACAATTTTTTATTTATAAAACACTTGTTAAGCGCCACAAGAATTTCTACAACTTATTCTTGCCACGGAATGTTCCTTGCTCATTATTACCCAGATATCACGGCTTCCTGCAAAAAAAATTTTTATATTGCAGTTCACAATTTGCTCCATAATCCTTTTACCCTTTGACCCCTCAACACCTTGGATCCTTGGAACCTTTTAGCCTGATCTTATGCCTCTTTCCTCCTACCTGTGTCCGCCTAGTACGGCAGGGACAATAAAAGAATCTGTGCCACACCTATTAAAAATCCCAGGACAGCACCCACCATTTCAACAAACTTGAACTCCCGCCGCATGATTGAAAACAGGATCTCCTCCAGTTTGTCACTGGAGAAAGCAGCAACCTTCTCTTCCACTATCCTGTGAACATCAAGTTCATCTTCCAGTTCACTGCTCAATTTGTCGATGAGTTCTTCATTGAGGCCGGCTATCTGCTCAAGGAGGAAACGTTTAATCTTTTCAGCCCTATCACCCGACATGAACATGGCCAGCATGGGAAAGGCGCGCGGCAATCTGGTGGCTAACCCATCCTCCAAACGCATGGCAATATGACTGAGAATCTCCTCAGAGGTTGCCTTCTCCTTGAGGTGGGCTGTAAGGTCTTCGACAGAAAGAAGCTCTTCTGATACAACCTGGCCGAGCTTGCGGGCAAAATCTTTCTGCCGCTTGGGGAAGATACCCTGTATGGGAATTAAAAAAATTCTCACCTCATCCCTAGGATGAAAAAGCATCTTGATCGCGATATAGTTGGTCACCCATCCTATAAGCGCACCGATCAGCGGCAATGAATAAATCAGCATAGTAGAACTCCAGCTAACATTGTAAAATTTGGAATTGGCAGATTATAGCCCGGATTATCTGTAAGTGATGAAATTTCGTCACCATTTGCAGATTGCAGCATATTCTTGTCCAAAATCCTCCCGGCTAAAAGCGGGAAAAGGGGAAATATAAAAAAGTCTGGCGGGTTTCATTTCGAAAAATTGAATAGCTGCTGCACAACATTTCTCATTTCCCAGGTATCCCAGTTGTAGGGACCTATAAACTTATGACGCAGGATGCCATTGGTATCGATAAGAAAAGTCTCCGGCACCCCTGTTATCATATAGGCCTCGGTCAATTCCGGGCTGGGATTGGCTAGGACGGGAAAGGTCGCTCCCAGCCCCCGGGCAAAGCTGTTTGCCATATCAAGATCATCGTTGAAGACTATGGAGAGCATTTGAAACGGCTGCCCGGCCATGGCCTTGTTCAGGGCCTCCATTGAAGGCATTTCATCCCTGCATGGCTTGCACCATGTTGCCCAGAAATTCACAAAGACAACCTGGCCCTTCAAGCTGGAAAGCTTCCAGGTCTTGCCCTCTGCATCCTGTAGGACAAAATCCGGTGCAGGTTTACCGATCTCCATCCTCTTGACTCTTCTCTCGCCTGCTATTTTCTCGCATCCAGCGAGCAATAAAAGGGAAAAAAGCGTGCTCAACAACAGAACATAAGCCTTTCGTTTTCTCAGCATTTGTACCACTCTGATTCTTATTTACATGATGAATCCCGGCTTTTTACCTGAAACAAGCCGGGGGCTATCAATTCTTATACTTGATTAATAATCTGGAATCTTTTAAATAATTATGGTTACTCTTTTCTTATTAATGTACAAAATAGGTTATTTTTCAAAGCAAATTTTCTTAATATGGCCCCTCCTCCGGACAAGAGCTCCTCTTCCATTTCAGCAAAAAATGTGCCCATAGACACGCGCCAACTCTCTAAGCTTGTTGCTATGGATTCACCGGAAGCTGTGCATGATGAGGTCCTTCATATCCTGCACCTTATCAATACAGGGTTTGATACTGCACCGGTATCCCGGGCTTTCAGATTTACCGTTGACCTCTATGATGGAAAACTGCAGGAATACAAGGCCTGCAATACACATTACCATAATCTACGTCATATTACAGATACATACCTTGCTATGGCACGGCTCCTTCATGGCGCCCTGCTCAGCGGTGAAGACTTCAGCGACCGTGAAATCTTCCTTGGCCTTACCGGAGCACTTCTGCATGATAGCGGCATGATACAGGAATCATGCGACAGTGAGGGGACCGGGGCAAAGTATACCGAGGAACATGTTCAGATCAGCATGAATTTTGTAACTAAACATGCTGCAACTTTAGGCTTAATCGCTCAGGAAATTACTGACCTGCGTGACATGATCCTGGGAACTGATCTCATGCTTGATTTTGCCTCAATTACATTTTCATCCATCAGGATACAACTTTTGGGGAAAATCCTTGGCACCGCAGACCTCATCGCCCAGATGGCTGACCGGACCTATCTGGAAAAACTGCTTTTCCTCTACCATGAATTCCGGGAAGCAGGGGTGGGCAACTATAAAAACGAGGTCGACTTTCTCCACCAGACATTAGATTTCTTTGAGATCAGCGCCAAACGCTTCAATGAAACCTTGGACAATACCTGCCGCCACATGGCTCCTCACTTTAAAGCCCGCTGGGGCATTAATGAAAACCTTTATATCCTTTCCCTGGAAAATCAACGAAAGTTCCTTGAAAAAATCCTGACAAACAAAAAAACTTCCATTTACCAGGAATTAAAACGAAATGATATAGTGCGGAAAGTCCGCCAGAAATATGGCGATACCGGTTTGGGCGAATAATAGAAATCTGCTTCGTAAATATTATTCTCCCACTAAAGACACCGGCAGGCATGTTTGCCACTAATATTTAATCATATCCAGGATTTTATTCCTGAAAATTACACGGCACTTTCCACAGAGAATCAGCTTAATCTCCTGGTGTACTTCATTCATGAGTTCCTTTTTGCTTTTTCCTCTTCTTATCTCCTGCAGTGCCTTCTCAATTATTCTGTCAGCCGACTCATCTGTATCAGATAGGATACCATCGGACCCGGATATGATTTCCGTCCGTCCAATGTAGAAAATGCCGCCTGGTATTATTTCCATACCACAGATTTGACAGTTTAAACGTTTAAAACCATGCTTCATTTTTTCTCAGGGGGCACTCATTTGTCTTGTTACAACTCAATCACGGCTCATGACAAAATATCAACAGGCCATCATGCATGCTTATCCAGCTAAAATTATCTCTGTCTTCTCACTTGCAATAACATTAAAAAGGGCCCGTTGAATGATATTAACGGGCCCGGTGACACCTGCAACTGCACTGAAATAAATTATTCGCTCAGCGATATATCCACAGAGGGCCGCATGGTAGCGCAGACTGCCAGGGCGCTGTGAATCTTATGCGATTTGAAAGATTCAATCAGCGTCTTATCAGCAGGGCTGCCGGCATCGTAATCTACAAAGGCCTGCTGCTGGATGTTATAATCGAACCTGGGGGCCCACTTTCTGGAACCAAGCCGTGCGGTTGTTGAACAGTTGTCCACCATATAGGCAACACCCTTAAAATGCATATACGGGTTAAGGGAATCCACTGCCTCGATTACCGATTCATTAGCGACCTCGCTTAAACAGTGGCCCTTTTCAATAAGCAGGTCTATCTGGGCCATCATGACCGCACAGTAAAGTCCAGCTGTGAAGGGATTGACCTTTGGCATTGTTCCTGATCGGTTTGCCCTGACCTTTTCCCCAACCTGCCACATGCTGGTACCATCGATCTTGCCCATGGGGAAACGGTCGAATCTTTTCCCGGCCAGATAAACCGAACGTATTTCGTTGCCGCTTGATACCTCATCATATATTTCCAGCAGAATATCAAATGAAGGCTTGTAAGCATGGGAATATATTCTCTCGAAAACCTTTCGCCCCTCTGTGTCAAGCTGTTCATAGACTGCCAGAATACCATCACGGGAAATTGTCCGGCTCAAGGGACCTGTTACATTTTCCACTGAATCGGTAAAAGCCTGCTCTGCACCCATGCCTTCCTGCATGACAAAACGGCGATAGAGCGCTTCCACTATTCCGTGGACAGCACCGAGCAGGATGCCCCGCTCACCGAAAATATCGGAGCGGTACTCATTGCCCAGCGTGGTCATAAAGACATAAGGTGCGCCTATAGCCACAGCCCAACCCAGGGCTTGGTCCGTTGCCTTGCCGTCGATATCCTGTTCAACGGCAAAACTGGTGTTAATTCCTGCCCCGTTGATTTCTCTGCCCTGCACATAAAGTCTGCGGACAGAGGGCCCCATACCCTTGGGGCAGACTCCCACGACATTTATATGTTCAGGGAAATATTGGCCGATGCTCTCCAGGTGCCCCAAGAGAAAACCGTGGGACAGCCCCAGGGTGGCCCCATTCTTCATGCTGGCAAATACTTTCTCATAGTGGTCTATCTGGGCTGCATCGGAGATCAGCAGGAGCACCATATCCGATTCGGCAACCACTTCGTACATTTCACCAAGGGTACCCTTCTCCTCGGAGAAACCAGCCTCCCTCGCACTGGCCATGGATGAACTGCCAGACCGCAGACCGATTTTTACCTTAATGTCGGTATCCTCCAGCGAATCCCTGAGATTTTGAGCCTGGGCCGGGCCCTGGGAACCCCAACCGATTACACCTATCTGCCTGATGCCCTCAAAGGCCCTTGCTAGTAATGGAAATTTATCACGGCCTCCTCGGACGATCATCTCTTGGGTATCAGCAAGGGTGATGATCTCCGTCTCAAAAATATTTGATTTAAAAGTAACGTCCATTATTTCCTCCTCCATATAATGATAGATGTGTAGAATCTCTTGAAAGCATTTTTAAAGAACCGGTAAAAATAGCAGATAGCTCCTTGAAAAGCCATACTATTTTTAGATCAAAACGAGTTTGTACATTAATTTTCGTAAAAGCCCGGTATAAGAAGCACACGAGAATGCTTAAAGACGGAAGATTCCCTCGCGGCCTGAAAACATACATATGATGGTTGGCCGTCATCAGAAAAGCCTGTCTCTTTGAGAAAAGATCCTGAGAATACAGCAAACACTCCCTGCTTGAAAAACTCATCCCTGCTGCGGTAATCGTAGAGTCCTTCATAGTTCTGGGGCATATTTTTCCACAGTATTTTTTTGCTCCTGTTGAAGGTGAGGTGGCAGGAAACGGTGCCCGCAGCGCAGCCAGTCAAAAATGAGCAGTTCCCTGAGCAATTCCTGGTCAGGCCGTCCAACGGTCAATTCCAACAAAAAAGAGCTCATCAGTTCCTGGGTTGGGGCCAGGCTGAAAAAACTCTTCTTGCGGACGAGGATAAGAAGGGTTGCAAAAAATGCAGAAATATCCTCCTTGCTTTTCCGGAGGTAATCCCAAAAATTTCTGAAAAACCGGTTATTGAAAAATGCTTCCACGCACTCACCGTACCAGAACAACTCCTCCAGTTCGCCAGCTTCAAGCCACATATTGGCTAATATCTCATAAGGTGGGCACTTACACACCTTCAGACCATAGTCTTCAACTTCTTCACTTATGGGCGTGTCAGGCAGCACCTTCAAAAGGCCCATCTGGATGTAATGGGGCCCGAGATTGAATACATCCCTAAAAGAGCGCATAAAGGATTCCCTGTCCTCATGGGGCAGGCCCAGGATAAGGTCCAAATGAATATGGATGCTATCGAGGGAAGAGAGTCTGCGGATATTTAATCCGAGCTTAGCAAGGTTGCATTTCCTGTTAATGGCTTCCAGGGTTTGCGGGTTTGTTGATTGAATGCCGAGTTCAAATTGAAAACGGCCCGGCTTGACCTGCGCCAGAAAATCAAACATTTCCTCAGTAAAACGGTCCGGCGCCAACTCAAAATGAAACAGTGTTTCCCCCGGCTGTCCGGCAAGAAAACGCCAGATTTCCAAGGCTCTTTGCGGCCGGTCATTAAAAGTCCGGTCGACAAAACGAAGGATCTTGGGGCGGTATGCCAGAATATTCGCAATTTCCTCACGTACCTGGGAAAGAGGGAGGTGGCGGACTCCTTGTTCTGATGCAGATAGACAATATGTGCAGCCATAGGGACAGCCCCGGGATGATTCATAATAGATATGCCTGTTCTTAAGAGGGCCGGCAAAATCATCCGGTCTGTATGGGCTTTTGAAAATTGAAACCTTTGCACAACCATATTTTTTCTGCAGATTATTTTCAGACAGGTCCTGAAAAAAGGATTTTTCAATGCCCTCTATTTCGCCCTCCACAAATGTACAAATTCGCGAGACATCAGGGTCCAGATCCCGGATCAGGGCTCCTGCCTGAGGCCCGCCTAAAATAATCGGCGTGCCTGGAAGAAGCCTTACCAGATCACC
>Ga0111149_1012_pt1 | contig 46085 bp, 40 predicted proteins | sample DeeMarSeWOR28_12_FD_80400 | JGI IMG/M metagenome (GOLD analysis project Ga0111149, IMG submission 80400) | Desulfobacterales bacterium SG8_35_2
ATTGGCAGTTTGATACACTGATATTGATTTTCAGTTTCAAATGGTGCGAAATCAAAAAAATCTTCAATTTTAAATTTTTCTGTCAATCGTCGTCACGTAACGCATGACGACAAATCTTAAATACTGATGGCGCGCCCGGCAGGATTATCAGCATACCAGGCTGCTGATGATTTAGGGGTAACTCCGAAAACTCCAGCTTTAATTGTCACTTTACTTGTTTGTCATGTGGCGCGCCCGGCAGGATTCGAACCTGCGGCCTACGGATTCGAAGTCCGGCGCTCTATCCGGCTGAGCTACGGGCGCTGGTTAAAAACAACTCTTATTTAAACCTGCGGTACTGAGCAACCAATTTTTATGTAAGCTTTATGGAGGCGGTACGCTCACTGATCCCCTTTTTCAGGACTTCATGGTTATAAGCTGTAATAACATCGCGGCGCTTGAGCATACCTACCACCCATTTTTGTTCTGCTGATTCAACTACCGGGATTTCATCAAAACCCCGCCTGTCGAAGAGGGTCATAGCTGTATACAGGTTGTCATCAGGGGTGAGAAATACTACATTGCGGGCACAGACGTTACCAACGGTGGCGTTGCGCCGCAGTTCCTCGTCATGCAGTACGGTTTTGACGTCCTGCAGGGAAACGACCCCTGTCATTTTGCCTGTATCGTCAATCACTGGAAAATAGAAGCTGTCCTTTGCCATGGAAAACATCTGCAGCAACTGGTCGGCATTGGCATTCTCACTAATAAGGTCAACATCTTCAGTAATGATGCGGCCGACCTTAATCGATTTCATGACCGCAGTCTCCCGGCCCTCATGAATATCAATACCTTCCCGGGTAAAATCAACGGTATCGATTGAATCTTCATTAAGTTTGGCCGCCACAACGGTTCCTATGATGCTTGTCAGCATGATCGGGATAATAATCAGATAATCACCGGTCATTTCAAACAGAAGAAAGATTGCGGTCAAGGGGGCATGCGTGGTTGCTGCAAGGAAAGCCCCGAGTCCAACCGCTGCATAGGCGCCGGAAGAAGCTGTTGCTGTGGGAAATAATTGATGCACCAATGAACCGTAGGCTCCGCCAATTACGGCGCCGATAAAGAGTGCCGGAGCAAAAACCCCTCCAGATCCCCCGGCCCCAAGAGTTACCGCTGTAGCGAATATTTTCAGAAAAATGAGCAGGCCCATAACCCACAATACGGAATTACCTGCCAGCACCTCCTTGATATAATGGTAACCATCCCCCATGACCTGCGGGAAAAACATGCCGAGTATGCCTATTATAAATGCCCCGGTTATTGGTTTGATATGCGTGTTGATTTTCCAGGCCGCAAAGCGGTCCCTGACTTCATAAAATACATAGATATGGAGGACGGCAATAACACCCATGAGGAGTCCCAAAATAAGATAGAGCGGAATTTCTGCCAGGGGGTTGACAAGGTGAAATTCCGGGATGGGGAATGCCGGATTCTCACCATAATATGAGCGGGACACAACGGTAGCTATTGCTGAAGAGATCACCAGCACCGAGAATGATGCTATTTCATACGTACCTAACAGGACGATTTCAGCCGCGAAAAAAACGCCGGCAATAGGCGCATTGAACATTGCTGCGACACCTGCTGCGCAACCCGCAGCAGTATATACCTTCATGCGGTCAGCCGAGATCCTGAAAATTTTGCCGACCAGGGATCCAAGTGCCCCGCCAACCTGCGCGATGGGCCCCTCCACACCTGCAGAATTGCCAGTACCGATGGTAAGTGAACATGATATGATCTTCAGGATATTTTTCCTGAACTTCATGGAGCCGCCGCGGATATTGACCTTGCGTAAAAACTTTGTAAAGCCGTAGCCGTAGATTTCTCCGGGAAAAAGAAGGGCCAGGGGAACCAGGAGGACCATACCGCTTATCGGCACAAGTGGCAGCAGAATTATATACCAGCCTCCCTGGCTTGCAAGGGCGTATCCCGGGACAAAAATTGTATGGTGGACGAATTCAAGCACAGAGCGAAAACAGATGTTGGCCAGGCCCCCCATTACACCGATACAGGAGGCTATAAATACCATGCGGGTATTTTCACCTGGAAGCAGAAAATTCTTTACTCCGCGCGTATTCATAACTTTTCAGGTATGGAGCAGCCGTAAAAGGCCGCCTCCTTCAGAAAATAGTCATCGGTCATACCGGCAATAAAATCCCTGACTATCTCGGCCGGCGTATGTTTTTCCACATAATAGGGATCCATAGTGTCCAGCATTTCAGAAAAAATTTCCGAAGTTGTCTCCATTTTCACTACCTGGTCAAGATAGGTTTCAAACAGGACACGATAGCAGTTCTGGATCTTGGGGAAATCCTTTTTTATTGCCGGATTCATATAAATGTTTTTGTAATTGAATGTTTTCAATTCCTTCAGGCTGACGCTGACCTCGGGACTAAAGCCGATAGAATCTTCAGGCAGTTCTCCTTCCTGACTTGAACCCAGGCTGCTTGTGATCAGGTCTTCGACAAGATGGTAGACAATGGTGCCGTTGGTGTCACCCAGGGTTTTTCTGCAGTTGGCCGGGATGTCGCTGCGCTTGATGAGCTTTAATTCTATAGCATCCTCAATATCTCTTCCAATATAGGCTATGGTGTCGCACAGGCGAACAACACATCCTTCCAGAGTCATGGGTGAAAGTTCGATGCCTGGATCATTGCTTTTGGTCTGCAGCTCATGGTCAAAAACAGTAAAATCCTTAGCGCGCTGTGGCTTGAGAAAACGGCTGTGAATCTCTCCGTCATGACAAAGAATGCCATCCAGGGTTTGCAGGGTAAGGCCCCAGCCCTGGCCGTTTCTTTCAATGCGCTCTAAAAACTGTATGCTCTGGACATTATGCTGGAAAGGAGGAAGACCATGTGTGGTACACAGTTTGGCCAATTCCTTTTCCCCGTCATGCCCGAAAGGTGGATGGCCGATATCATGGCCAAGGGCAATGGCCTCAATCAGGTCCTCGTTCAAGCGCAGGAACCTGCCGATGGTCCGGGCAATCTTTGATACCAGCTGAACATGCAGTACCCGGTGGGTGATATGGTCATTGCTTACCATGTAAAATACCTGGGTCTTGTCAATATACCTGGTATAGGACCTTGAATGCAGAATCCTGTCAGCGTCAAGGGCAAATGCCTGGCGGTGCCCTGTCTGTTCTTTCTGCTGGCGCCGGATTCCATCGCGGCTTAAAGTAGCGAGACGGCAGAGGTGGTTTTTTTCCCTTTCGTCAAGACTATTCTTTAAAGCCAATAATTTTGAGAGGTTTTTCTGTTCAATATGCATGGTATTGCCGGGATAAAAAATGTGACTGTATGAATTCCTTAGCAATCAGATTTTCACACGCTTAATCAGCTATAGTACTAATTCTTCGAGATTTATAGACTAAACCAAAGCTGAAGGCACACCATATACCGCTAGAATGGCTGCAGTGCAAATAAAAAAAGTTTTTTTGTGAAGCGTAAGGATTGAAGAGGGTGGTAAACGCAGCATGAGAAATATTTGATTAAATTGCTTTTGCACCTGTCCCTGAGCCTTTAGTCTTTACCCTTTGACCTTTGATTTTTGACCTAATATAGTATCTGTGGCGCCCAAAAAATAAAAAAGGAGGACACAGTCATGAAAATATCCATCAAATATTGCAAGCAGTGAAACTATCTGCCCAGGGCTTCCAGTATGGGAGACGAATTGAAAAAAAATCTTGAGGCGGAGATTGAACTGATTGCCGGCTCCAATGGGGTTTTTGATGTTACTGTTGATGGCAAAATTATTTTTTCAAAATTCGAACAGGGACGTTTCCCGCAGACCGATGAAATTATCAACCTTATCAGGGGAGGGTAGGCAAGTTAACGAACGCATTATTAATCATGAAAACTGCTGTTTCGGGTTGCAATGACTTTGATGGCCCCGGCTTGTAATTGATAAAATTCTAACAGCTTTCCCGCGTACCGCTCTTTTTACAGTATTCGTTAAAGCCTTTGATCAGGTCAGCACCACCATGGGGACAAATTTCTATAAATTTAACAAAACGGATCAAGCGGTCAATGACCTCCGGAGGAGCTGCATGTTCTATGCGGCAGGCGCTTTGCTCCGCGATAGTATCATCAATTGCCAATACCTTGACAAAAAACTCTTTAAGGGCCTCGTGCCGCCGAATGACATCTCCGGCCACTTCCAAGCCTTTTGCGGTCAGGGTGATAACTTCATACGGTTCATAATTGACAAGCCCTTTCTTCGAAAGAGCGCGCAGGGCTTCAGTAACTGAGGCTCTGCTTACCTTCAAACGCTTGGCTATATCTTTGCCCCTTGCTACCTTTTTTTCATCCACAATATGGGCAATGGCTTCAATATAATCCTCCAGGCTGGCGCTGAGGCTAATTGTTTTACTCATCTGTTCCTCTAACAGGTAATTTGCCAGTACAAAAAAAGACACAGCAACACTCGTAATATCCAGCGCAACCGGTATCTTTTTTATTGTAATTATTACTTTTTACATTAATTTCTGGACGAGTCAAGTTCTATTGCATTCTCCATTATTTGCGCTATAGAAAGAGTATGTTACGTGAATTGAAAATTAACAATCTTGCCCTCATTGAATCTCTGCATCTTATTTTCAGTGGTTCGGGCACAAATTCGACCTCTGCACTGGTTGTGCTTACCGGTGAAACCGGGGCGGGCAAATCGATCATCCTGCAGGCACTTAATCTCCTGTCCGGATGCAAGGCATCTCATACCTGGATTCGGAGCGGGGCTGATTCCGCCTCTGTGGAAGCCTTTTTTGAATTAGACCCTGGCAAAAAACTCCTGCAGAATGAATTGCATGAGAAGGGATTTGACATTGGGGACAGCCTGATACTCAAACGCATTATAAGCAGACACGGGCGGAGCCGCTATTTTATTAATGACAGCATGGCAACGGGGGCCCTGGTGGAATTTGTCTGTGAAAACCTTTTTTCTGTAGCCAGCCAGCATGAACATCAGGTGCTGCTCAATCCGCGATATCACATTAATGTTATAGATTCAGTCGGCGATTTATGGGACAGACGTGAAGAATTTGCTGAACTGTTTTCACAATGGACCGGGTTAAAGACACAGCAGAAAAAGCTGCAGCAGCAGGAACTTGAGCGGGAGCAGCGGCGAGATCTCCTCAGCTTCCAATTGCAGGAAATACAGGATTGCTCCATTGCTGCCGGAGAGGATGAAGAGCTTGCGGCCGAGAAAAAAATTCTCAAGTCATCTGATACACTTATGGAGCTTGCCCGTTTGAGTCACGATATTTTATCTGACACTGTTGTCGACAATCTGGTTCAGGTCCGTAAAAATCTTGAACAGATGGCACCTTATGACAAGGCGGCAGCTGAAATAGCTGACAGAATAGCCGGCAGCATTTATGAATTGGATGACCTGGTACTCCAGTTAAATAAATATTTAAATGGGATACCCCGTGATCCCATGCGGTTGGAAGAGGTTGAGACCAGAATTGACGCGCTGCAGAAACTGAAGAGAAAATACGGCGGCCAGCAGATGTTACTGTCCGAAGTCCAACGATACGCAGACCAGGCGGAACAGGAACTTGCAGAACTGCAGACCATGGAACAGGAACTTATAGATATAGGAAAAAAACTGGCAAGCCTTGAAAGTGAACTTATTGTCCAGGCAGATTCGTTGTCTGGAACCAGGAAGAAAATTGCCAGTGAACTTGAAAAGGCTATCGGACATGAATTAAGCAGCTTGAGTTTTAAGACTGCTGAATTTAAGGCGGAATTCGAGACAGTTGAAAAAAATCTTCATGAATTGACGCAGTCAGGCTGGGACCGGGTTGAATTCATATTTTCCGCAAACCCCGGGGAGCCGCTGAAACCCCTGGCAAAGATTGCATCTGGTGGAGAACTTTCCCGACTGCTGCTGGGACTGAAATGCATCTTGGCCCGCAGGGATCAAGTGGGAACAGTAATATTTGATGAGGTGGATGCCGGCATAGGCGGCCAGGCAGCAGAAGACATTGCTCTTAAAATTAAACAGTTGTCAGGTCACCATCAGGTGATCTGCATTACGCATCTGCCGCAGATAGCTGCACAAGCTGATGAGCATTTCCGGGTTGATAAGACTCTGCAGAACAACCGGACGCGAACTGAGATAACCTTGCTTGATGAAGAAAAGAGGATCAGTGAGCTTGTCCGTATGCTAGCCGGAGATTCTGTTACCAAGGAAACTGTCGCTTTTGCAAAAGGTCTTTTAAAGAAGGGGAAGAAAAGCAGCTTAAAGTGATGAGTTTTACGCTTTGTCATAACAACTAAAAATAAGAACTGAAACCAGCTGCTGGCAGCATATCAGCAGCTAGTTTCGAGCAACATGCAGATTCAGGTAGGCCCCGTCATGCCATTTAATGTCAAGCTCGCGCATAAAGCGATCAAAGATCGGCCAGTCATGTGATAAAATAGGCAGGTTTGAGGCATTGAGTGAGAGTGGCAGGAGGCCGTACTCGGTGCGCTGCAGCAGCATAATTGCCAGAAGAAGTGATTTCGCAGTTTGGTACTGAACAGCGTTCACACCAAATTTTTCCCATGTTTCTTCGTGGTCTTCAGTCCAGATCATGGTTTTAGGTTCTGCCATATTTTTTTCGCTTACCTGCACGGCAACCTGCTCGAGTCCTGTTATGGCATCACCCTGAGAGGGTATGTACAGCATGCTCCGGGCCTTTTTAGCATCTTCCATATTGAGGATGTCCATAACCACCCGGCTTAGACTGTAAAAGAAACGCCCGTTTTTTACAGCAGGGATTTCTGCCAGGTTCCAGATATCCTCATGACCCACAAGTTTAGCCGGGATATTCTGGTCTCCCCAGTTGATCATGCTGTCCCGGCTTCCCATAACGCTATCCTCCCGCGGCATGCCGTCAATAATTTCCATGGTCGGGGCGAGCATGACCTCCTCAACAAGGGCCTCAGGGCACCAACCCACTGCTGCCCTGTCAGTATCTTGCCTGTTTGTAAGCCGGTCAAATTCATAGACTGTAACATCATAGGTTCGGTGGCTTTCAGGCAGATCCATGAGAATTTTACGGGTGATAATTTCGACCAAACCCGGATTTATCCCCCAGCAGAGCCAGTGCGGGTAGCTGGTATCAATCTTTGAGTAGGTGTATGCCATCAAACGGGTGAAACGAGATTCATCAGGATCCCCGGTGGTACTGGCGCAGGAGTCTAGGTAAGCAGCGGGGTGAAGTGCAAGCTTGTTTCGGATTCTAACATTATTTGTGCCCGAACAGAGATTGACCAGGAGGGAGGGAGCGGGCACTCCGGACATGAAGGTATCAAGGAACAGTGGATCACATATATCGCCGGCCCGGCAGATTATGTTCGAATTTCGGAGTGGAAGAAGAGAATCAGCATCCTTGTCAATGGCAAAGATATGTTCGAATAAGGATAGCTGGGGACCACCAAGCATGACAAGGCTTTTGCCAATGGTGCCAATCCCGGCAATGATCAGTGAGCGGTAGTTTTTTTTATCTATTCGCTTTGGCCCATACATTTATTCTTGAGAGGGAAAAGTTGAACGATACCATATTGATTTTAGTAAGTTTTACAATTTCTCCAACAAGAACATCAGGGTGTCCCGTCAGTAAACTGGACGAAGAAGGCGGAATGGTCGTAAATGTACTGCGGTGTTATGGCATGAGACTCAAGTGCAGAAACGATTTCATCCATGTAATCGTCAACAATGCTTATATGTAACCGCATGAGCTGACAGTACTGGCTCAGACGTTCAATTGAGCCTGTGACTGCCTGAACCGGACACCTGCCGCCGCAATAACTGTGAACGCCACATTTTTTACAACCAAGATCATTTTTATAATTTGTGAGCCAGGAAAGATCCTGTGGAGATATGTTGGGAGTCCCGTCTGGCGCGATGGTGCCGATGGAATATTGTCGTGGCAGATCCGCGCAGGAATGGATCTTGCCGTCAACGATATCATAATTGCGGGCCAATTCGACGCCGCAGGCTGTAGATTTTCTCTTTTTACCGGCAAGCAGGTAAAGGACAAGCTCGTTGATATGGATTATGGGAAGCAGGAGACCTGTATTGAGTTTTGCTAGGTAGATGTCCATGATGTACCGCAGGTCTTTTTCATAACGTGCCGCATATTGGGAAAGAGCTTCAAAGGGTACTTTGCTTTCTACCCAGTGCCAGAAGAACTGATCAACCAACCCCCTGTCATGCAGGTAGGTAAACTCATTGAAGCAATCGAGAAGCGATTGGTCTTCACGCAATGTCGACCACATAAGCACCTGGCCCTGCCTGATGTTTTTTATTGCAGCGAGGCCATCATGAATTCGCGCCAGACTCGTGCCGCGCCTGATCCGTTCATGCTGTAATCGGGTACCGTCAATTGATACAGAATACAACCAGATTGACCGCATCATTTCAGGATGGGACCGGGTGGATTTTTCAAGAAGCTCGCCATTGGTGTAAAGCATGTAACGCACATTATTCGGCAGATTGGCTTGTGATATATTTTCTATCAGAGCAATCATTTTCTCGACCGCAAGCAAAGGCTCGCCGCCATATAAACAGACGGTTGCTGTCTCATTTGCATTTTCCTTTATCAGTTTGACAATACAGCGTGCGTCACGTACAGGGTCCGTCTCTTGAAATAGTGCATCATTTCTACTGCTGCTAGTCTCAGATGCATTAAAAGCAATATTAATACAGCCCTGGCAGCGGGCCTGGCAGCGTCCGGTTATCGAGAGATGAATATAGAGAGGGATTGTTTCGATATACTTGAATTTATCCTTGTCCCTACCCTTTATGATAAAAGCATTATGGTCACTGAGATCGCCCAGCTTCTCATGGTGAATGATTTGCGGTCTGTTGGGCTTTGAGCCTGGGGCCATGGAGCGGAGATATGAACTTTCGTTTGATTCGAACATAGATAAAAGTTGGGTGAATATAAAAATTAGCCTTAGTGGACGAAAATTTTAATAAAGTATGAAACTATTCACGCACAGCTGTCAATAGAAAAGCCAGAAACTGCCTATGCTCAGCTTTATTGGCACAAAATCCTAGTCATTCTCAACAGAGCTCTCATTATCGTCTGCTGAGGCGCTTGCTGAGAAAGACCAGTGGAAAAGGATAAATGATATAACGATGAAACAGAACATCAGCATTATAAGGGTCTTGCATAAACAAAACTCTGAGAATGCCAGCAGCGGCTGGAAGCTGTCAATTTTTCATAGGGAGACTGCAATGGGGTTTCGTGTAAATTGCAATATAAGAAAATACCCGGCTATCTGTGTCTGGAAATGTTAAAAGGCCGCTGAACCCAGAATTCATTACAGCTGATTTCTTCCGCTTCAAATAAAAGAAGATTGACGAATTTTGCTTAAATTAATAGGGTAAAAAGGTTATGGTAACGGTGCGGTTATATTCGAAATCGTTAAATTTTTATCAAATCCGGAAATACTTCTTATTAACTGAGCAAGAATGGCTTCACTACTGAGCAGCAGTTTTTTCCCCAGAAATATCACCTGGAGCGGTCCTGCTCCTGTAAAGTATTCCGCTTATTTTTCATTGAACCGCATAATGCCCGGGGTGGATAATTTCCACTATGATGTCCATTTGAGTCCTCTTTTCTGTGAATCGGTTGCCAAAATAATTTTTCACTTAATTCTTAAAATATCAGGTACTGATGAAGATCTTGATATAGGATTTGATTGGGTCAAGGAGCGGGAAGAATTTAAACATCTATGCCACGATATAATGCTTGATGCTGTGAAAAGGGCAAAGTTGGGCGATGGAGAGACCCAGATTGATTACCTGGCCCAAATTGCAGTCTGTAAATTATTAACCCGGGAGATTGCCCGTCAGTTCGAAGAGCTTATAACCAGGCTTAATAATCAGGTCTGGGAGTATGAAAACACGAATGATAACGAGATGCTGCTGCAGACCGTTAGTCTCAAGGAAAAGATCCTGGCAATCCGTCAGAAGAAAAATATCATTGTCAGTGATGTGAGTAAAGAAATCTTCGGGTACCTGCTTGAAGCCCAGGTTCCTTTAAAGGAAAGGCGCGAGGCAAATTACGGGGCACAATCCCTGCTTAAGGACGATATTTTTATTAATCCTCTTCTGCATGTAGAAAATCAGAAAGATGATTATTTAATGCTGGAGCAGTTTGTCCTGTTGGGTAACAGGGTTGACGATCCTGACAAATATGAAGCGATCCAGCATCTGATTCGTGAATTGCTCGAGCGGATCAAAATATATCAGGAAAAGCTAATACAACCCAAGGATGCAGAACATCCAGCGGCTGCGGCGGCAAGAAATACAGAGAAGCCTTCTGGAGGAGAAAACCGTAAGATTGACGGCTGGATGAGAGAGGTTGAAAATGTTGATCTCCTGTTGAACTATTTCAAGACAGATGCAGAAATTCTGGAAAAGAAAAGCAAGAAAAATCATGATCAGGAGGAGTTGCTCAGGCTTGAGAAAATGGCCAAAGAGCAGCGAAGAATCTTTCATGCTTTTTATGACAAGTTTAAACAGAAAAGCCTTATAAGCAGGATAATGGCTGCCAATGAAATGAAAGCAATATATAAGGAGTATTGTCCTCCTCTTGTGCCACAGCAGGTGCTGCAGTTTCTCATTTCAAGCGAGGGTAGAAAAAGTGTGGCAGCACATCTGAAGCGGCTGAAAATCTATTACGGCAAGTCGTTGTCAATAGCACCGCTGAAAAGAACGCTGATGAAAATAGGCAGGCTTAAAGAACAAAAGCGCAAGGAATATTTTCTCCAGTATCTTAAAGGATTTTTCAGGTATCATCGTGACAGGGCAAATTTTAAAATGCTTAAACAGGCCTTGGACCGTATTAACCTGGTGGCTGATGAAGAGACAATCGCTCTTTCTAAAACCAATAATACCCTTTATGAATTTCTCCTCCCACATGAGCAGATATTCGAGCTTGAAACCAAGCCGGTTACCAGCCATGTCATCATAAAAGCAGATGTGCGGGGCGCAACAGTTATTACCAGACAGCTTGGTGAGAGCGGATTAAACCCGGCATCTTTCTTCAGTCTTAATTTTTTTAACCCAATATCGGAGATTGTGTCACAATACGGCGCCCTTAAGGTTTTTATCGAGGGTGATGCCATTATTCTTGCAATTTTAGAGCGCAGAGATGACGAGGCCGGGAAGTATTGTGTTTCGAGGGCTTGTGGCCTTGCCATAAATATGCTGAATGTTATTCAGAAATATAATGCCAAAAGTAAAAAGTATAATCTGCCCATACTCGAGCTTGGAGTGGGTATCTGCTATCAAAATGCACCTCCGGCATATCTGCTGGATGGCAGGAAAAGAATCATGATCTCTCCGGCTATTAATCAGGCAGACAGGCTTTCAAGCTGTAAAAAGATTCTGCGCAGGTTTTACTCTAAAAATGCCACAGCGTTTAACCTTTATGTTTATCAAACACCCGGAAACAGTGATACGACCTTAAGCGATGATGAAATCATCCTGCGCTATAATGTCAACGGTATTGAGTTGAACGGGACGGGTTTCAAAAAACTTGCATCGGAGATTGATCTCAAGACCATGAATTGCCTGGTCCCTGAGGTGCAGAAAGATCCGATAGTAATACATACAGGCAAATTCCCCTTGGTGACAGGTTCCTTTCAACGACTGATTCTCAGGGAAGGCTGGGTCCATGAGTTAAACCCGGTTACCATGGAAATCCTGGGGAGCGTGAACAGGAAATACTATGAGGTATGCACGCAAAAGGCGTTGAAACAATACGTTGAAAATCATGAGAAGGAAAGTTCTGTTTACTGATTTTTTATCCATAATGGCTTGCAATTTGTTGAAGACATTATATTCTCCTCTTCTGTTTGCAAATTCATTTTATAGGATCCTTAAAATATAAAACCAAAATTATTAGGGAGGTGGAAGTGAGGTTTGTATGGAGTTTTAAAGCAATAGTTATCGTTTTCTTTTCACTCGTTATCACTGGTGGTGTTTTTGCTGTGGAGGTAAGCATAGGTCCTGCGGAAATTGTCCTGCAAACCGCAGAGGCCCGGAAGCCGGCAGATTTCCCGCATCGACAACATCAGGAAGCATATTCCTGCACCTATTGCCAAGCCTGCCACACCAAAGACATTAGCAACACTGATGTCAACAGCTATAAAAAGGCTGCGCATAAACTTTGCAAGGATTGCCATAAGAGGGTTAATGATGAAGGCATGGATGCTCCGATAAAATGCAGCGGCTGCCATGCCAAGAAGGGCTAGTATTGAACTGAATCGTTTTTCTTATTATATTGTATTATTGTAAGCCGATCGCCACAAAGTCGATCGGCTTTTTTGAAAAGACCAAAGCCTAAGCAGGTATCTCTCTGGGAAAAGCAGGTATTCTACATTGCTGATAGTTTTTGTTTCTAAACTCCTTTCTCCTTACCATTCATACCAGAATTATTTCCCTGGCAGGTTTATTCTGTTTGTCGTGATCAGTGGAATAAGCGGACTACTGGTCAGCTGTGGGGTTTTCTCCACCAGTTATGATATTGTCAAGGGGACCGCGGTTGCCACATATAAAACAGCTAAGATCGCTACGAATGTTACGGTTGGCACCTGCAAGGTTGCGTACAAGATAGGCAAGTATACGTTTGAAGTTGTAGCCGCACCCATGGACTGGCCCATGACTCATGATATCGAGTCCATAGACGGTATGTCGCCCAAGGAAGCCATCAAGAAGGGCAGGGTGAAAAATTCACCTTATGTTGTAAAAGGGAAACGATATGTGCCCATGTCTGTCGAAGAGGCTTTGACTTATTCAGAAATTGGTTTTGCCTCCTGGTACGGCAAAGAAACCCAAAGGCAGAAAGGCGGTAGAATGACTGCCAACGGTGAGGCTTTTGATCCAAAAAAGCCGACAGCCGCCCATAAATACCTGCCTCTCCCGATGCATGTCAGAGTTAAGAATCTTGCAAATGGCAAGTCGGTGATTGTGCGGGTAAATGACCGGGGGCCTTTTATTGACGGCAGGATAATTGACCTGTCTTCAGGAGCTGCAAAACAACTGGGATTTTACCGGCAGGGGTTGGCCAAGGTAAAGATTGAGACTGTGCAGCTGGATTAAAGGCTTAGGAAAAGGTGAAAGGTTTGCAAGGTTATCTCAGAGTACAAGAAGGTTGCTCTGCTATTTCATTACATTACCGATGCTGAATGCGGACAGCTTAATACTCACTGCGACTTAGTTATCGCCTCGTCGATCCACTGTTCGATCTTGACCCGGGGAGGCTGAATGCCAGCACTCTTGACCTCTCCGTTTATAATGAGCGCCGGTGTCGTTGTAACCCCGTAACGCCATATTTCATCTAGATCCTGCACATCTTCAATATCTGCAGCCACATTTTTTTCCTGCAGGATGTCAATCAGCATAACTTTCAGCTTATTGCATGTGACACAGGGTCGCCCTAAAACGCGAATTGTCAGGCCCTGCCCCTCTGACTTCTCCAGTTCGAAATAACGCCTGTATTCTCTGCGCAGAGCATCCTTGTAGGGTTTAATGGCCTGTTCCGGTATATAGTTTTTGCGGTGCACCTGCTCATAGAGAAATTCGACAGCCTCATCTTCAGAAATTTCTTTGCCGGACAGTTGGCCCAGGGCTACATCAAGACCGACCAGGCCAACAGTTATATTGCCTATTCTGATAGTTCTTTGTAAAGGTGCATCCATTATTTGTTGTCCGTTTTTTTGCTGAAATATGTTGACTAACATTGGCGGATAAAATCAATATAACCATTTAATCACTTACGGCAATATCAGCTGAGAAAAAGGGCGATTATTCCCTAAAGATATCCTCTACAATGAGTAATGAAAAAGGCCGGAGAAAGACGCGCGAACGGTTTGTTATGAGAACGAACACCTGGAAATTGCTGGAGCAATACCCTGTGCAAATCGTAAGAACGCTTGCCGCCATCACACGTGAGAGATCTTCTCCCTGCTATATTGCCGGGGGCACAGTTCGTGACTGGTTAATGGGGGCCGAGACAGGGGACCTGGATATAACTGTTGCCAGCGATAGTTTCGGCTGGGCCTCGGAACTTGCCCAGGAAGTGGGGGGGCGATTTGTGCCCCTGGATGTTGAAGAGGATGTGGCCAGAGTTGTGTGGCAGGAAGTGTGCGTCGATTTTTCATCGTTTCGTGAAGGAGCGCAAACAATTGAAGAGGATCTTAAGAAAAGGGATTTTACCATCAACAACATGGCCGTCAAATTCCCCTCACAGATTCCGGATTCTTGGGATAGGGTTGCCCCCCCTGAGATTCTTGATCCGGGAGGAGGCCAAAAGGATCTGCAGGATAAAAAAATACGGAGCACCTCGTCTGCTGTGTTTGTCAGTGATCCTCTGCGGCTTCTCCGGGCATATCGGTTTATGGCAAAATATGGATTCAGTATTGAACCAATTACTGAAAAGCAGATACGGGAGCATGTCCATCTCCTTTACCTGGTTGCAGAAGAGCGTATTGCCAATGAACTTGATGGAATTATGGCAGTGCCGGATGCGATTAAGACTCTTGAGGCCATGCATGAGAATGGAGTGCTCGCGGAACTGATCCCCGAACTGTACAGGGGAGTTGGGGTAAGGCAGCCATCGAGTCATCATCTGGATGTTTTCGAGCATGGGATTGACACATTCAAACACATGGAAACCCTGCAAAAAAATCCGGGCAAGTACTTTCCAGGGCAGGGTGAATTGTTCAGCAACTACCTGCAGGGGGACAAGAGAAGGATTCTGCTTAAATGGGCGGCCCTGTTTCACGACTTGGGAAAGCCGGAAACACATGAAATCAGGGAGGATCGAAACGGTCGCATCACTTTTTACAACCATGACAAAGAGGGGGCACGGGTCTTTGAAATTATTGCGGATCGTTTCAAATGGTGCAGGAATGACAGGGATTTTGTCTCCCGGTTTATTGCCATGCATATGTGGCCCTTTCACTTGAATAATGCCCGCAGGAAAACAGGATTAACAGCTAAGGCATACCTGCGTCTTATCAAGGCAGTTGGCGAAGAATTTCCAGGGCTTTTTATGCTGGCCATGGCAGATAGTCTGGCAGGAGCAGGGATTGGCAAACCTCCCGGTATGGAAGAAAATATGGCAAGCCTTTTTTCCGAGGTGGAGACTGCTTACCGCAGGACAATAAAGCCGGTCCTGTCAAAAAGGCTGCTCACAGGCAATGATCTCATACAAATCTTCGGGCTTCAGCCAGGGCCACAATTCAGAAAAATTTTTACCAGTCTTGAAACCGCCCAGGTGGAAGGAGCTGTACAGGATCGTGAACAGGCTTTGGGCTGGGTGAAAAACTATCTGAAATCACATAAATAATTTGATTTTGTACTGGAGCGCGTTGTAGTATTTGTTCACATCATACGTGTAATGTATTAATCTGCAGTAAATTGGGCATTACAAGAATATATAAAGTTTGTCATGGCTGAGAAAAAAGGCTGAAGAGTGCGCAAGGTTCAGGACTATTATTTTAAAAAGGCAAAGCAGGAGAAGTATCCTGCCCGTTCTGTTTACAAACTCGAAGAAGCGCAAAAAAAATACCGGTTTTTAAAAACTGGGGATACTGTTCTTGATCTTGGCTGTCAACCTGGCAGCTGGGCAATTTATTCGGCCAGAATAGTGGGTCCGCAGGGGCTTGTTGTGGGTGTTGACCTGCAGGATGGGAAAAAGATAAGCATTGCAAAGGGTGCGGAGATTCTCTGGATTTGTGATGATATCATGGCAGAGAATATTGTCTTTAAAATACAAAAAATCAGAAAAAATTTCAGGATCATTCTCAGTGATCTCGCGCCCCGCACCTCTGGAAATAAATGGGTGGACCAGCAGCAGTCTCTGAACCTGGCAAGGCGTGTTTTGGAGCTGTCGGAGAAACTGCTTGAAACAGGCGGCAATCTCTATGTTAAGGTCTTTGAAGGAGAAGATTTTCAGGAATTCGTAGATTCAGTGCGAAAGAATTTTAAAACGGTTAAGATCGTTAAACCGAAAAGCTCCAGACGTGAAAGTCGTGAGGTTTTTATCCTTGGGCTGGAGTTTACTCGAAACAGGAGGCAAGGAGTTCAAGAGGAAACGGCTCAAGGGGAGTAACTGCAGGCTGATTTTTTTTGTGAAAAACGTTCACCTGGAATCAGTTGCAAGTTTCGGGTATTTTTTGAAAAAATCTTTATCCCCTAAACCCGAGATACTCTGAATTCTATGTAAAATTTATCATTATATCGCCAGCCGTTATTCAAGGTGGGATATTTATAGATCAAGGAGGCAGTTGACGTGTCGGGACATTCTAAATGGAGCACCATTAAAAGAAAAAAGGGTGCAATCGATGCTAAACGGGGCAAAATTTTTACCAGACTCATCAAAGAAATTACCGTTGCAGCCAGGATGGGAGGCGGTGACCCTGATGCAAATCCAAGGTTGCGTTCCGCTATTGCTTCAGCCAAGGCTGAGAATATGCCCAAGGATAATATCGATAGGGCAATCAAAAAAGGAACCGGTGAGCTGGAAGGTGCCGTGTATGAAGAGATCACCTACGAAGGCTATGGCCCGGGGGGGGTTGCTGTCCTGGTTGACTGTATGACCGATAATAAAAACAGGAGCGTCGCTGACATACGGCATTATTTCAGCAAAAACGGGGGCAATCTCGGAGAGTTCGGTTGTGTTGCCTGGATGTTTGACAAGAAAGGCACAATGCTGGTTGACAAGGAAACAATCGGCGAAGAGGAGCTCATGGACAAGGCCTTGGAGGCTGGGGCTGAGGATGTTGTTGAAGAGGACTCTGTTTACCAGGTAGTATCGGCACCGGAAGATTTTGAAACTGTAAGGGAGGCTTTAGCGGCGGCTGGTGTTCAATTTATTGAGGCTTCTGTTGCCATGGTTCCCAAAAACATTGTCGAGATTACCGACGAGAAAACGGCCAAACAGATTTTGAGGCTTCTTGAAAGCCTGGAGGACCATGATGATGTCCAGAATGTCTACGCGAATTTTGACATTCCGGATGAGATAATGGAAGCGGTATCGTGATTTAAAGATCGTTTCACAGCAAGATATCAGGCTTTAGTTTCCGTGGGCCGCTTTCTTGACATCGTGCACTGTATGCGAGTAATTACTGCAAAGGTTATTCACGCTTCATTCCTTGCAACCGGCATTTCCTGTATATGAAGCCTTTAACCAGAGTTTGCATGTCAAACGGAAAAGAAATTATCACGTGCAGCGTTTCAGCAATAATATTTTTTTAAATTGACTATCTAATATCTATGTCTAAACAGACAGACCTGCGTATTCTTGGAATAGATCCCGGTTCACGTGCTACAGGCTACGGAGTTATAGCAAAAAAAGGAAACGGTTTGTACTATGTGACCTGTGGGATTATCAGGCTTGGCGATAAATATGCTTTTTCTGACCGGCTTAAAATTATATTTGACGGTCTGTGCGAGGTGATTGAAACACATAAACCGGCTGTAGCAGCTGTTGAGGATGTTTTTGTTGCTGCAAATCCACGTACAGCACTGAAATTGGGACATGCCAGGGGAGTGGCAGTTCTTGCCGCCCTGCATAATAGTTTACAGGTGTATGACTATACGCCAAGGATGGTGAAACAGGCGGTAGTAGGGTATGGCAATGCTGACAAACACCAGGTCCAGCAGATGGTTCGTGTGCTCCTGCAGTTATCTGCTTCGCCAAGTGCTGATGCAGCAGATGCCCTGGCGGTAGCCATGTGCCATGCAAACCAGACGATAATTGATGGGGAGATAATTAACGGATAAAGTTCAAAGGTGGAAGACACACACGATTCTGGTGACTTGTATCTGTAGAATTTGCCATTAAAGACTGCACCCCTCTTGATCCCTGGAGCCTTGAACTCTCCATACCCTCAGATGTTAACCTTAAACCTTTGACCATTAGATTACTTTATGATTTCCTGTCTGAAAGGGGAGCTTTTTCATAAGTCAACTGAGAAGGTGACTATTCTCGTAAACGGTGTTGGATACGAGGTCTTTCTGTCGACCGCCAGCCTTGAGAAACTGCCACAACTCGGGGAAGAGGTATTCCTCTATACCTATACCTACGTAAGGGAAGACATTCTGTCTCTTTTTGGTTTTGCCGAGCAGGATGAAAAGAAAATGTTTTTACTGCTCATCAATGTATCAGGTGTAGGACCAAAGCTGGCTTTATCCGTTTTATCTGGAATCAGGCCTGTTGACCTGGCTCGCGCCATAGCTGCAAAAGACGTTGGCAGATTGACAGGCCTTTCAGGGGTTGGTAAAAAAACAGCCGAAAGGCTCTGTCTTGATTTGAAAGACAAAGTTGGATTTATTGTCGGGGGAGATACAGAGTTTCCGGATCTTGACGCAGGAGCGGCGCCTGAAGGCAGTAAAGAAAAAGATGTTATTTCCGCCCTGGTTAATCTCGGTTATCCGCAAAGCAGGGCACATATAGCCCTGTCAGCCGTAAAAAGACGCCTTCCCCCTGAATCCCTTGCTAAAATGCGTGTGGAAGAATTAATCAGAGAAACATTGAGGTCACTGGCATGATTCATGAGGAAAGAATCGTCAGCGGCCAGGCCGAACCTGAAGATCTTACAACTGACCAGGACTTAAGGCCCAAGAGACTTGCGCAGTATATCGGCCAGGAACTTGTCAAGAAAAATCTGGCTGTATTCATCCAGGCTGCCAGAGGGAGAAATGAAGCGCTGGATCATGTGCTTTTTCATGGCTTGCCGGGACTGGGCAAGACCACACTTGCCTATATTATTGCCCATGAAATGGGGTCAAATATCAAAGTAACCTCTGGTCCAGTTATTGAAAGGCAGGGCGATCTGGCTGCAATCCTGACCAGTCTGGAACCAGGGGATGTGCTTTTCATTGACGAGATTCATCGCTTAAATCATGTAGTTGAGGAAATCCTCTATCCGGCCATGGAGGATTTTCAGTTGGACTTGGTGATTGGTCAGGGACCTGGAGCCCGGTCCGTCAAGATGGATTTACCCCGGTTTACTCTTGTGGGGGCCACTACACGTACAGGCCTTTTGACGCCGCCGCTGCGGGACAGATTCGGAGTCATGCTTCGGCTAGATTTTTACAAGACGGATGAACTGGTGCAGATTGTTAAACGGTCGGCAAAGATTCTTGGCCTTAAAGTTGATAATGCAGGAGCCATGGAATTGGGGAGAAGATCACGGGGAACACCGCGCATAGCAAACCGTCTGCTGCGCAGGGTACGAGATTTTGCTGAGGTGGGCGGGCATTCGGTTATTACGGCCGAAGTTGCCGACAATGCCCTGGAGATGCTTGCCGTAGACAAAAAAGGCCTGGATGAGATGGACAGGCGTATTCTTTTGACAATTATTGATAAGTTTGACGGCGGTCCGATAGGCATTGAAACACTGGCCACAGCAGTGAGTGAGGAAAAAAGCACCCTTGAAGATGTGTACGAACCCTTTTTGATCCAGTCAGGTTTCCTGGTCCGGACCCCGCGGGGGAGAATGGCCACAGTTTTGACCTATGAGCATTTTGGCCGCCCATTTAATAAGAAAGAAGAGCAGCCGGGACTTTTTTGAAGTGGAGAGTGAAGGGGAAGAGCGAGAAGCGACGGATATAACTAGGGCTAAAAAGTAAATATATTCTGCTGAAAGTTGAGTGTTGAAAGCGTAATGCTTAACGCTCTAAAAATGGTGCTTTCATGGACAAGAAAAGAACGATTCAGGCTATTATTTCAATGAAAAAGAGCGGTGAAAAAATTTCCATGCTCACAGCCTATGATGCCGGCTTTGCCTCCCTTATAGACGCTGCAGGTATTGACATGGTCCTGGTCGGTGATTCCTTGGGCAATGTACTTCTCGGTTATAATTCGACCATACCGGTGACCATGGAGGAGATGCTGCATCATTGTAAGGCTGCAGGCAGAGGGATCAAGCAGGCTTTACTTGTGGGGGATATGCCGTTTATGTCCTATCAGGTGTCGAACAGTGAGGCAATTGCCAATGCCGGAAGGTTTTTGAAGGAAGCAGGATGTGATGCGGTCAAGCTTGAAGGCGGCACCGAGGTCAGTGAAACGGTTAAAGCCATTGTCAGAGCAGGAATTCCCGTTATGGGGCATATTGGTTTGACGCCACAGACCGCTTCACAGTTGGGTGGCTATAAAGTACAGGGCCGGGATGCTGATTCAGCGCGGCGGCTTTTACAGTCAGCCAGTGACCTTGAGGCTGCGGGCGCCTTTGCAATTGTCCTGGAATGCATACCGGCGCAACTCTCAGAAGCAATCACCAAAAAAGTTTCTATTCCAACTATCGGCATAGGTGCCGGAAAGCATTGTGACGGCCAGGTACTGGTCACCCATGACATGATTGGCATGTTCGAGAAATTCATACCCTCCTTTGTTAAACAGTATGTTAATCTGGCACCCCAGATCAAGACAGCAATTACTGCTTATCACGAAGAAGTAAAGAACGGGAGTTTTCCTGCAGAAGAATACAGTTTTAACATGCAGCTTGATGTTCAAAGCCTTCTTGATGACTAATCAGGACATTACATTGAAGTGCGCAAAATACAGAACAGGATTATGAGAAAACTACAGAGTTCAAATATTACGTCGGCAGTTAGGAAACTGGCCATAAGTGCTTCATGTGATCTTGAGCCGGACATTTTGGATAAATTGCTTGCTGCACGGGACCGGGAGAAGTCTCCCCTGGCAAAAAATGGGCTGGAAATGCTTGTGGCAAATGCCAATATTGCCAGCCGTGAACAGATTCCTGTTTGCCAGGATACCGGTATTGGAGTTGTTTTTATTACTATCGGCCAGGAAGTTTTTGTTGACGGAAATCTGGAAGAGGCAGTCCAGGAAGGTATCCGCGCCGGTTATGCTGACGGCTTTTTACGCAAGTCTGTTTGCGACCCGGTAACCAGGAAAAATACAGGTACCAATGTGCCGGCTGTCATTCATCTTGAAATGGTTCCAGGAGACAAGCTGCGCATAGGATTTCTGCCAAAGGGCTGCGGCAGCGAGAATATGAGCGGCCTGGTTATGCTGCCACCGTCCGCTGGTATAAAAGGTGTTGAAGAGTACGTGGTGCAGAAAGTCAAGGATGCCGGGTCCAATCCCTGTCCGCCGGTAGTGGTTGGCGTGGGCTTGGGCGGCACCTTTGAAAAGGCAGCGCTCTTGGCCAAAAAATCACTCATGAGGCCATTGGGTGATCCCAACTCCGATGCAAAGGTTGCAGAGATTGAACAAAGGATTCTAAAGAGAATCAACGACGAGGGACAGGGTGTTATGGGATGGGGTGGGGTCAATACTGCACTGGCCGTCCATATGGAGACATACCCCACCCATATTGCCAGCCTGCCGGTGGCGGTTAACATCCAATGTCATGCGCACAGGCATAAAGAAATAATTTTATAAAGCGATAGATAATAGGCCAGAAATAAACATGAAGACAATACGGTCCTGTGGAACGCGGGAGTGCCTAGAGTTGCAGGTGTCTTAAGTCACTGAAATTAAATACAGGTGTTCCGCAAGAAGAATTTCAAAACGTTAAACGTTTCGAACTTTACTTCACTTTAACCACTCCTGGACTTAAATAAGTGAAATAGGGAAAATATTCTTAAGCAGAAATTGGACAAAAAATTTTCAGGTATGAAATACAATGCAAAGACCCAAAACTGACAAGGGATTTTTTGAAAATTTACAGCCTGTTTCCATTCCGTTTGAAAATAATGTTCTACAAACCTTAAAGGCTGGTGACCTGGTAAGCTTGACCGGCAGTCTTTACACCGGACGGGATCAAACACATAGAAGGCTTATTGCCCTGTTGGATGAAGGGTGTGAGCTGCCAATTGATCTGCACGGACAGCTCCTTTATTATGTAGGGCCCAGTCCCGCAAAAGAGGGGCAGGTTATAGGCGCAGCCGGACCCACTACCAGCTACAGAATGGACCCTTATACGCCAAGGCTTTTGGAATTGGGGTTGAAGGGCACTCTTGGAAAGGGTTCGCGTTCCATGCCGGTACGAGAGGCCATGAAAAAGCACGGCGCAGTTTATTTTGCCACGGTTGGAGGAGCGGGAGCCCTCTTGTCAAAAACAATCATCAAGAGTGATCTGGTGGCATTTGAGGATGCCGGTCCTGAAGCACTATTCCGGTTTGAGGTGCTTAATTTTCCTGCAGTAGTCATCAACGACCTGGAGGGGAATGACTACTATGAAATGGTAACTGCGAAGAGGTTGGGGGTGAGATATGAAAAGAGTATTTGATGGAAAAGTTGCCGCGAAGATCTTTTTGATCTGCCTGATCTTTGTTTTACTCCTTGGTACACAGTCCATTAAAGCGCGGGAAATAGGTGGCATTGCCGTGCCTGAATCAGTCACCATAAATAATAAATTACTGGTGCTTAATGGCGCAGGAATCCGTAAAAAACTCTTTATGAAAATTTATGTCGGTGCCCTGTATCTTACTGTCAAACAAAGCAATGTCAGCCAGATACTGGCTGATCCAAGGGCAAAACGCATTACCATGAGTTTTCTCTATAAAGAGGTAAGTGCTGAAAGACAAGTTGAAGGCTGGAATAAGGGTTTTCGTGACAACAATAGTGCCGAAGAACTCGAAAAACTGCAGGACCGCATCAATCAATTCAACTTGCTTTTTACCGTAGTACGCAGAGGGGATGTGATCCGGCTGGACTATATGCCAGAGGAAGGAACCCACGTGTGGATTAATGACACCTTGAGAGGCACAATTCCTGGCGAGGATTTCTACCAGGCGCTTTTGAAGATCTGGCTTGGACCCAAACCGGCTGAAGAAGAACTTAAAGATGCCATGCTTGGGAAGACCCATTAAAAGAAAAGAGATGCTATTCAGCTGTCAGCATGCAGTGGGCAGCGAAAAATCCGTAGTTACTAAAAAGTAATAGCGGGCACGCACCACTGCGTATCGGTTTCAATCAAAAAACAGGCTTTACCTGCTATCTTGTACCGGAGATCCCAGACCGTTGTATATTTTTTAACTGCCAATCCCAGACTGACGGCATTCTATTAACTGTTTCACCAAATCCGGCAGTCTGTCAAAATACCGGCCAACATCCTCCGGGCGATGGGCATCTGATCCTGCCACCAGAGGAATATTCCGTGCAACCGCCTTTTTAAGAATAGCCAGCGAGGGATACGGATGCTCCTTTGTCTTGTAGCCTGAAGTATTGACTTCCAGGGCCATTTTTTTACGCGCCACGGCATCTAGAAGCTTATCGATGAGCGCATCATGTTCAGGGGTAAATACGACGTTGGGATGATGGCGCAGGACCGCATCAATGTGACAGAGGACCTGTCCGGGAAGATTTTCAACGGCTTCCTGCAGTTGTTCATAGTATTGGCGGACGACTTCATCCATACCGAATTTCTCAAGCCTTTCTAAGTTAATCTGCTTGCTGCTGACCATATTAAGATGGCCGGAATCAGTCGCCAGGAAATGATAGGAAATGCCGATTCGATCCCACTTGTGCATGGAAAGTTTTTGCAGGATAACATTCAGGAAGGCTGGGTTATAGCCTACTTCCACCCCCAGGCCTACTTCAATCGTACCCTGGTATTTTTCCTGCAGATATTTGCCTTCTTTATGATAAAAATCAAAATCATCTTCAGTGAGCCAGGTAGATTCAAAGTAATTAATCCCGACTTCAAGATGTTCAAGAAAAATGAGTTTACGCAGACCTTTGCTCACAGCAGAAAGCACATATTCCTCCATCTCACCCCGAGCATGATTGCACAGGTTTGTATGGACATGTCCGTCAACTGAAGTGTCTATTGTGGGGTTTTTCATGATAATACTTAACAGCAGAACAAGAGTAACCTCAAGAAAACAATCGGATAAAATATATTTTATCCATCAACTTAGAGATGGTCTAACAAAAAACCTCTTTTTGTTTTTTGAAAACAAAAAGAGGTAAGAAGATGGAGTAAGAAAAAAGCGATCAGGAGTTGCCGCGGGGATAAAAATGCAATATGCCATTTATTGCTGACGTATCACAGAATCTACCAACTTCAAATTCCAGGGTGGCAAGCTGGTCAATATCTTTTATTTCAAGGCGCAATACCTCTCCGTCCGGAAAATGGTAGAGCAGGGTCTGCACTTTTGAAATGTCAATCGTGTTTGGCAGAAAGTTCAATGTGAAATCCTCCTTGCAGAATTGAACCAATAATCCCGAGGCCTAGAATTTAAGATGTCAGCCATGATAGGAATCATTCTCAAAATAAAATAAGTAGTCCATTACCATATGGCAAGTATCCTGAAAAAACATTTTTGCCAGAGAGTATGGGATAATGAATTTGACAAGTTGGGTGGTTGATGATTAGTGTGATTTGTTATGCTGAAGATGAATGCAATATTTCTCAGACCGCGGCCTTAATTCGTGCAGATTTTGAATTTGAGAATGTAAGATCGCGGTTTGCTGAGCGACAAAAAATTATCAAGCAAGCAAGGAAAGAATGATGAACGAAAAGACTCTATTCGAAAAAGAGAAGACAGTATTTCATAAAGAGAAAAGTCTGTTCGGCAAGGACAAAAATCCAAGCAACATCCTCCCGGCGAAATATACCCTGGATAGCAAAATTCAGTTCCGCTGCCATCCGGGAGTCACCTGTTTTACAGAATGCTGTGGCAATATCAAGATAGTACTGACCCCTTATGATATCCTGCGGATACGAAAACGTTTGAATATGGAGGCGGCAGAATTCCTGCATATCTACACCGAACCCACCTACCTGGAAAAAACAGATTTTCCCGGTGTCATGATCAAGCTGACGGAAAATGGCCGTTGTCCTTTTATCAAGTCCAAGACCGAAGGGTGCATGATTTATTCTGACCGTCCCACTGCCTGCCGCTACTATCCGGTCGGCATGGCTAATTTTCATGAAGGCGCCCAGGAGGGACAGAATTCAGAAGAATTTTATTTCGTAGTGAAAGAGCCTCATTGTAAAGGCTTTGAAGAAGACAAGACATGGACCATCAAAGAATGGCGTGAAGATCAGGGTGTAGATCTGCGCGATAAGATGAACAAAGGATGGATGGAGCTTGTCATGCGGAGAAAATCTTTCGGGTATCAGGCTACCTTAAGCGAGCAGGCCAAAAGGATGTTCTTCATGGCTTCTACAGACCTGGATCAGTTCCGTTCATTTGTGTTTGAAAGTTCCTTTCTGCAAACCTATGATGTTGATCAGGAGACCCTTGACAGGATCAGGGAAGATGAAGTGGAACTGCTTCTATTCTCATACAGGGTTCTGGCTTCCATGCTTTTTGGTACAAACGACGTTATGGTCAAGCCCGAAGTTTTGAAAGCAAAGGTTGACGCCATTAAAAAGGAACAGGAGGATACGGGCAAAACCATGGAGGAACGTGCCGAGGCCGATTTTAAGAAAATCAAGCAGGACTGGGATAAGGCAAAGACAGCCCAATCAAATTGACACAAGATATTGCAGGTAATAAAAAAGGCGGCAGATTTCTGCCGCCTTTTTTATTTTGTTCAGTTTGTAATTATTTCCCCGGTTCCAGGGCATTGGCCCTTCCCTCAAGGAATTTCCAGGCCTTTTCAACATCGTTCTGGGCCATCGCCATAAGTTCGTCAGCATGGGCCGGGTTCATCATCTTCAGCATGCGGTAGCGGTTTTCATTTAGGGCGTAGTCAGCAAAGGGCATTGAAGGCGCTTTGGAGTCAATGTGAAGCGGGTTCTTATTCTGTGCCTCCAGGTCAGGGTTGTAACGGTACAGCGGCCAGTGGCCACAGGCAACGGCTTTCTTCTGCTGATCAAGACCCTTGGCCAGGTTCAAGCCATGGTTGATGCAGTGGGCATAGGCAATAATCAGTGAAGGACCGTTATAGGCCTCGGCCTCGGCAAATGCCTTGACTGCCTGGGTTGGATTGGCACCGATTGCCACCTTGGCAACATATACATTGCCATAAGTCGAAAAGATCATACCGATATCCTTTTTAGGCATCTTCTTGCCGCCGGCAGCAAACTGTGCAGTTGCACTTCTCGGTGTGGATTTCGACATCTGACCGCCAGTGTTGGAATAAACCTCGGTATCCAGGATCAGGACATTGACATTCTCGCCGGAAGCAAGAACATGATCAAGTCCGCCATAACCGATATCATAGGCCCAGCCATCACCACCAATGATCCAGACAGATTTTTTCACCAGGTAATCGGCTACATTTATCAGACGTTTTGCCACAGCAGAGGTACTGGCAGCGAGTATTTCTTTAAGAGCCGCAACCCTTTCCCTCTGAGCTTCGATTTCATCCTGGGTAGTCTGGGAAGCTTTGACAAGTTCGGATACCATTTTTTTGGTAATGATTTTTTCTGCAGCAGCAGTTTCTAAGAGCTCTATTGCCTGCAAACCGAGCTTGTTTACCGTATTCCGCATACCCAGGCCGAATTCAGCATTGTCCTCAAACAGGGAATTAGACCATACCGGACCGCGCCCGTCTGCACGTTTGGCATAGGGTGTGGTGGGGAGATTGCCTCCGTATATGGAAGAACAACCGGTGGCATTAGCAATCATCATCCTGTCTCCGAACATCTGGGTGGCAAGCTTGATATAGGGGGTCTCTCCGCAACCGGCACAAGCGCCCGAGAATTCGAACAGAGGCTTCAGGAGTTGGCTGCCCTTTATGGTTGAAGGATCAATATCGCTGTTTGGAACTTCCGGAAGCTCCAGGAAATATTTAACATTGGCCGATTCCTGGGTACGGATCTTGTCATTATTATCCGTCATCTCAAGGGCTTTCTTTTTGGCCGGGCATTCATAAACACAGAGTGTACAACCGCAGCAGTCTTCGGTAAATACCTGGACAATAGCCTTGCGGCCCTTGAACTGCTTACCGACGGCGTTGGCTGTTTTGAGGCTCTTGGGCGCTTTCTTCAGATCTGCCGGTTTTACTATTTTCATTCGGATAGCTGCATGGGGGCAGACAAGAGAGCAACGGCCGCACTGTATACAGTTTTCAGGCTTCCAGACGGGCACATGCACCGCGATGTTACGTTTTTCATACTGGGTGGTACCGGTGGGCCAGGTGCCGTCAGCTGGCATCTGGGAAACTTTGATTTCTTCGCCTTTGCCCTGGATCATCTTGGCAGTAACATTTTTGACAAAATCAGGGGCATCCGCAGGTACGGTGGAAGGCTTCTCATGACCGGTGATAGTTTTCGGAATTTTGACCTCGACAATATTTTTTACAGCTGTGTCAACTGCAGCGAAATTCATGTTGACGACTTTATCGCCTTTTTTGCCGTAGGTTTTCTTTATTGCATCTTTAATGGCCTTAATGGCCTCCTTCTGGGTGAGGATGCCTGAGATCAGGAAGAAGGCTGTCTGCATGATCATGTTGATGCGGGCCCCGAGACCGATGGCCTCAGCCAGCTTAATCGCATCAATGATATAGAACTTGGCTTTTTTATCAATAAGCTGTTTCTGGACTTCAGCCGGCAGCTCCTTCCATACCTGGTTTTTCTTGAACGTGGTCGTCAGAAGGAAGGTGCCGCCTTCTTCCAAGTTCGACAGCATGTCATACTTGTCAAGGAAGGTGAAGTTATGGCAGGCAACAAAGTTTGCCTTGTTGATGAGGTACGGTGCCACAACCTGGTTTTTACCGAAACGCAGATGGCTGGTTGTGATGGAACCGGACTTCTTGGAGTCATAGACAAAGTATCCCTGGGCACTGTTGTCAGTCTCGGTGCCTATGATCTTGATAGTATTTTTGTTGGCGCCCACGGTGCCGTCGGCACCAAGACCGAAGAACATGGCCCGGTATACATCATCACCTTCAATATTGAAAGATTTGTCATAATCAAGGCTGGTGAAGGCCACATCATCATCAGGTCCGACACAGAAGTGATTTTTCGGGGACCAGGACGCCATGTTATCATAGACGGCTTTTACCATGGCCGGCGTGAATTCAGCCGAACCAAGGCCATAACGTCCGGAGAGGATCATGGGCTGCAGGTTGACGATTGAGGATTCTACCGCCTCACCAACCGCAGCTCTTACATCAAGGTAAAGAGGTTCACCGGCGCAGCCGGGTTCCTTGGTGCGGTCAAGTACGGTGATCCTTTGGACAGTCGCCGGCATGGCATTAACCATGGCTTTTAAATCAAAGGGGCGGAACAGGCGGACAACGACCAGGCCCACTTTCCTGCCATTGGCGATCAGGTTTTCTGCTGTTGCAGCGACGGTTTCAGCGCCTGAACCCATCATTACAATAATATCCTCTGCTTCCGCGTCGCCGTAGTAATCAAAAAGGTTGTACTGACGGCCTGTCAGCGCTGCAAATTTATCCATGGTTTCCTGGACAATCTGCGGAATTGCAGCGTAGTATTTGTTGACTGTTTCACGGCCTGTAAAGTAAACATCGGGGTTCTGGGCCGTACCACGCATCATTGGCCGGTCAGGGGACAAAGCGCGCTGACGGTGTGCAATAACAAGATCCTCATCGATCATTTCCTCCATGTCCTCATAGGAAAGCTGTTCAACTTTTTGGATCTCATGGGAGGTCCGAAAACCGTCAAAGAAATGCATGAAGGGAACCCGGGATTGCAGAGAAGACTGGGTAGCGATCAATGCCATGTCCTGGCACTCCTGCACATTCTGCGAACAGAGCATACCCCATCCGGTCTGGCGAACTGCCATGACATCCCCATGATCGCCGAAGATGGAAAGCCCCTGGCAGGCAACAGAGCGGGCTGTAATATGGAAGACCGTCGGCGTCAATTCACCGGCCAGCTTATACATATTGGGCATCATTAAAAAAAGACCCTGCGATGCAGTAAAGGTAGTGCACAAAGCGCCTGTTGTCAGAGATCCATGCAGAGATCCTGCAACGCCCCCTTCAGACTGCATCTGAGTTACTGCAGGTACAGAGCCCCAAATATTTTTCTGGCCGGCTGTAGCTTTTGCATCTGCTTCAGCAGCCATCGGGGATGAAGGGGTGATTGGATAGATTGTAATGATTTCGCTGGTGGCATAGGCTACATGGGTACAGGCCTGGTTGCCGTCAATTGTTACCATTTTCCGTGACATGTGATACTCCTTCTTTTAATTGTGTGATGAAATTTACTGCTTATTATTTAATGGTACTATTGGCAGTTTTCGAGTGTTCCAATGGCTGAAAATAACTTTTTGAAAAAATTAAACTGAAAATATAAACCGAAAATAAAATGAAATGCCATTAAAATTCTGAGTTTTTTAAAATATTCGATTTGTTTGTGCAATAGATTGCATGAAAAAAACAGATACGCAGATGTTACACATTTTTATGCGATTTCTGATTTTACGCAATGAGACTTCGTGATTCTGTCCGGGTGCCAACGAATTCCGCAAGAATCAGGCAGTGCTGGTTTTAGCTGTTGAATTTTAATGGCTGAGTGGGTAGCATCTCAGGGCCTGAAAATACTATTCATACCTTTGGCTGGTCAATCTTTTAATGATAGTAGATGAACACCGCAAAACCCTTTTCAGATAAAGAATTGCAATCACTGCTCACTGGACTTTCCGGGAAAGATTCGTTTGTCTTTCTCGAGTCAACACGGGTGACTCCTGAAAACTATTTATCGTATGTTTTCGTGGATCCGATACAAAGGTTAATCTGCAGCCCGGCAGATGACCCAGCCGTTTTTTTCAGCATGGCCCAGGAGAAGCTGAATCAGGGCTTTTTCTTAGCCGGGTATATAAGCTATGAATTAGGGTATATGCTTGAGCCAATCCTGGCCGGTTCTTTCAGGCCGCGGGTAAATCTCGACCCTGCGCGGGCTCCGCTCCCACTTGCTGATTTAAGTGTATTCAGTAAGCCCCAAATTTATGATCATCGGGCTGCATCCTTTAATGAGTCAGGTCCAATGTCTGCATGTAATGAATCTGAGTCAGAGGAAGCCTTTAGTATTGATAATCTGTGTTTGAATCTGGAAAGGGATAAATACCTTGAGGCAATTCACCGTATCAAATCCTATATAGAAACCGGAGACACCTACCAGGTGAATTATACCCTCAAACTCCTCTTTGATTTTTCAGGCTCTGTGTCGCAATTTTATTGCAGTCTGCGCCGGAATCAGAGTGTCTCATACAGCGGCCTGATAAAAAATAATGAAACAGTAATTCTAACTTTCTCGCCGGAACTTTTTTTCAGAAAAAAGGGCAATGAAATTAATGTCAGGCCCATGAAGGGTACAATGGTTCGCGGGCGCACGGTTTCTGAGGACAGGGAGTTTGCCGATATTCTGCACCATGATATCAAGAATCGCAGTGAAAATGTCATGATTGTTGACTTGCTGCGCAACGACCTGGGGCGCCTCAGCCGCATGGGAGGTGTGAGAGTCCAGTCCCTTTTTGATGTTGAAACCTATGAGACCCTGCATCAGATGACCTCAAGTATCAGGGGGGAAGTGAATCGTCCTGTTTCCCTGGGGGAAATGTTTCGAGCCCTTTTTCCCTGCGGTTCCGTGACCGGAGCGCCTAAGATCAGGACCATGGAGATTATAAGGGAATTGGAAGTGGAAGACCGTGGAGTCTATACAGGAGCCATAGGTTTTATCTCGCCGGAGGGTGAAGCGGTTTTCAACGTACCGATCCGTACCGTAGTTCTGCAGGGCAATAAAGGAGAGATGGGAATCGGCTCCGGAATTGTCTGGGATTCTGATCCGATTGGGGAATGGGAGGAGTGTAAATTGAAAGGGCATTTTCTCACCAGACCGGCTCCGGAATTCAAGCTTATCGAAACAATGCTCTGGCATCCTGAATCCGGTTACTGGCTGCTCGATCTACACCTTGAAAGGCTTGCTGAATCTGCAGGCTATTTTTCCTATCCTTTTGAGTTCGAAAAGGTCAAAGCAGCGCTTCATTGTTTGGCAGAGAGTGTCGGTGCAGGGGCCTCAGTCAAAAGCCAGAGGGTCAGGCTTACTCTTGCAAAATCAGGAAGATTTGAAATAACCCATTCCGTGCTAGATGAAAAATTTCATCCCTGGGTAGATCCGGCAGCCATAATGCAACAAAAGCCTGATAAAGTTCTGCCTAAGGTGACTTTCTCAAGCAGGAATACCGAATCCAATTCAGTCTATCTGTTTCATAAAACAACCCTGCGAAAACTTTATGATGAGGAACGTGACAGAATTGTCAATGGACAGGGATATTACGAGGTGCTTTTTGTAAACGAGAAAGGTGAGGTCACCGAGGGGAGCTATACTAATATATTCCTCGAAAAAAATGGCAGGCTCATGACCCCGCCGGTTTTCTGCGGCCTGCTGCCCGGAGTATTCAGGAGATATCTGCTGCAGAAATATCCTGAACTGGTTGTAGAGAAAACATTTACCAGAAAGGACCTAGAACAGGCCGATGCTCTTTATGTTGCCAATTCCGTACGCGGGCTGGTGAGGGTGGCACTCAATCCCTGATCCTTGGAGATATTACAAGACTGTCTTAACGTGTGGGTTAGACTTGAGGGCCATATAAATGGAATTGCGTTCCTCTTCACTCTGAACAGTTACCTCGAGGTTGAGGCAATGATATTTCCCGCTGCTGCTGCTGTTGGAATATGAAATATTGCAGGAGCCGTTACTGACTATTTCCAATAGAGCCCGGTGCAATCTTTCCTGATCGAAACCAATGACCTTGTAAAGCCATCGGCAGGGATAATGGATCTGCACCTTGCTCATGTTGCCTTTATTCCCCATGAACTATAACAATGTCTCTCTGCAGCCGTGCTTGATAAAATATTTTACACCAGGACCTGACACAATTTATAAAAAAGAATTATATATATAACTATTAATAACATCATAACAAATAAAATTATCTCCCGTTGATCTGGTGAAAAAGATTTTTATTTGTTGAGATAACTGGTAAAGCCGTATATCAGTAATTGTAAAACATTACTGGTCGAAGAAATTCTTTCAGATCTTTCCTGCTCACTGGCAAGGTACATCCTGGGAGGTAATCTTTATGGTGAAATGGCTTTATTGAGAAAGGGAATGGCCATTCATTCCCCGATTCTGAAATTAAAAAAGAATTGAGCAAAGAGAATTATGCACCGTTTATTGAGCACCATTTTTTTACTTCTCATTTTTTTAAGTATAGCTGTCTTTGTGCACCCAGTTGCTGCTGAAGGACATCATCCTTTCAAGCCGGGAGAAAAGATGTATTTTGTTCTGAAATATGGAGCAATCCCTGCTGGAGAGGCTACTCTTGAAGTTCATGAAATGAATGAAATTCATGGCATAGCGGCATATCATTTTGTGATGACCGCCCGCTCAAATTCATTTGTTGATATTTTCTTCAAGGTCAGGGACCGTATCGATTCCTATACCGATGCTGACATGAGCCATTCACTCTATTACAAAAAGGATCAGAAGGAAGGTAAGACCAGAAGAAATATCAGGGTTGACTTTGACTGGAAAAAAAATGAATCAACATATGTCAACTTTGATACCGAACCAAAGGTTATAAGTCAGCTTCCCGGGACCTTTGATCCGCTGTCTGTTTTTTATTATTCACGGTTGCTTGATTTTGAAAAAGTGAATGAATTTGAACACCCCGTGACAGACGGCGAAAAAAACCTGATGGGTACTCTCCGCGTTATAGGTAGGGAAACAGTAAGTGTTCCGGCAGGGACTTTTGAGACTTTGGTACTTGAGCCTGACCTGCAGAACGTCGAAGGAGTCTTTGCAAAGAAGCAGAGAGCGAAAATTAAGCTTTGGGTTACAAATGATGAGCACAGGTTACTGGTGCAGATGAAGAGCAAGGCAGTAGTGGGCAGCTTTGTGGCAGAACTTGTCTCAGTAGAGGGGCAAAATTCGAGAAAGATAAGCAGCTTGGAAACTGGTGAATGATTATGGCACCGGCACAAGAAACATTCTGCAGGAGTAAGCATTTGGGGAGGAGAGACAAGTGAATGAGATGGAATATGAAGATGATTCCAGTGAATTCGACGGTTTTAATACCTATTTCAGTAAGGAAAACAGACAGGTAGTGGTTAAGACCATAGATGGTTCTTTGATTCGCGGGAATATTAACCTGAACAGTGAGTCAATACCCATGGATAGGGTAAGCGATCTTCTCATTAAGGGGCAGAATAAGTTTCTCATCATGTACAATGCCGCCCTGGGTGACAGAAAGGATGCTGCGGTTATAATCAATAAATCGCAGATTGTCTGGGTCATGGAAGAAGATGCTACGCAAAGAAAAAGTTAGAGGTAAAGAAAAAGGTTGTTTGGGGGTGGTTCTTGCATGACAACCAGGACGAAGAGCCATAAGGTGAGAAAGGATCAATATTATATTACAGGTATAAACCGGTCAGCTTTTGCGGTGGATTTTTTGAAATAAACAGTCAACACTTTCAGTTCAGTCCTCGTAGATCTTTGTCATATTCTTGATGTTGTTCGCAATCGATTCAGCATACAGGTCTCGATTAATATTCCAGCGTTTCATAAAATGAAAAAGGGCTGCAGACGATACGTCTCCCATTTCCTGCATTAGTCGTGTTCTCACCACCGAATGGTAGAATTCCTCGGTATTTTTGAAAAGTTCAAGTGGTGTTTCAAAACCCTGCATTCCGGCTTCTTTGAACTCCAGGAAGAGCAGGGGGAGTTTTTCAAGGTAATTCCTGTCCGCCATCTGGGCAATCAGGTCGGCTGAACCGAGAATTTTGCCCATCGTTCTGATTTCATCTGACCTGAAGGGGACATCTGACAGGGGCAAAGTGAGGGTTGTGCACATGATAATATGGCTACAATCACTAATGTCATCTGTTGAGAAACCACTGGCGGCAAGGTATCTCCCCATAAAATTAATGGAGCGCTCTTCATGTCCGATGGTATATTGCGCTCCGGTACCTACTCGTTCGTCTTTTGTCTGGATCAGTCCTGTGTCATGGAACAGGGCGCCAATAAGACCAAGTTCAATCACCCGGGAAGAAAATTTCTGTCCATGGACATGGAGACCATGGATAAGCCTGGCTGTTGCAAGAGTAACACTGCAAGTGTGTTCCAGGTCGTGATACTTCGTGTTGCTGACACGATAGCCTGGATACTTCCCGTTAAAGAGGCGAATAGTGTCACTATAGACCTTTTTGAGAAAGGAGTTATCGAAATCAGGAGCAACCAATGACAAGATTTGTATTATCTCATCATAAGCCTCGCTGCTAGAGTTGGAATTTGTCAGATGGTGGAGTTTTATGACCATTGCACCGTGTTTGTTCTAACTTCTTATTGTTCAGGGAAAAATTAGCTGATACCACATCCTGGCATTATCCCATCTTCTTTACATTGCTTCTTGCAATTATTGCGCCAGAATTCAGGACATTAGAACCTTTATGATGTATTTTCGGCAGAAGTTGGATATAGTAGCTCATGACTTTATCTTCGCCAATTGACCTGCATATTCATTCAACCTTTTCAGACGGCGTCCTCACGCCGGCGGAAGTGATAGATCTTGCAAAATTGCAGGGCTTAACAGCCATTGCCATAACGGATCATGACACGGCCGCCGGTACTGATGAGGCCATGCAAAGGGGACATGAAAAAGGAATTGAAGTGATCACCGGCATTGAAATAAGTTCATGGCATGGTGACACCTCAATGCATATACTTGGGTACCGTTTCAAGCATAATGATATGCAGTTCAACAGGCGGCTGCATTTGCTGCAGAAGGGGCGCGAAACCAGGAATGCCAGAATTATTGAAAATTTGAACAAACTGGGCATCATGGTTGACCTCAGTGAATTGCTGCAGTATTCAGAGTATGGCCAAACGGGTCGTCCGCATATTGCCCGTTTGCTGGTCGATAAAGGGATTACAAAAACCATTGATATGGCATTCAAGAATTATCTTCGCCGGGGAGCACCGGCGTATGCCGAGAGATTCAGATTTTCCGCCCGTGATGCCATTGCCATGATACGTGAAGCAGGCGGGATAGCGGTTTTGGCCCATCCGTCAAGCCTTGATCCTACGTTGCGTTCCATACCTTCCTTACTTAAAGATTTATGCAATTTGGGACTTGAAGGTGTTGAGGTCTATTATCCCGCACATAGCCCAAAAGCAGTAAAAGCCCTTTTGAAGATGGCGGCGGAAATGAACCTGCTTATAACTGGAGGCAGCGACTTTCACGGCATGGAGCGGTCGGGCTCCAATGCAGATGAATGGCTGCATAGAACTCATGTCTCATATGGTATTGTTAGGGCCATGAAAAAAGAATGCCAGAGTCGTAACAAATTTGTAGTTTCTCCTTGTGCTGTAAAAACTGAATTGTAAGAATTTTTTCATTAAGGGTGACAGAGTCATGAATACCATTTTGGTCGTTGATGATGAACCGAATTACCTGATTGTACTTTCTGAACTTCTTAAAGAGGAAGGGTTTGAAGTCATGACCGCCGAGAAAGGCGAAGAAGGGTTAAAGATCGTGGCTGATACCGATTTAGATATTGTCATAACTGACATGCGCATGCCCGGCATGGACGGATTAGAACTTTTGAAAGCGGTAAAGTCATACAATAAAGATCTGCCTGTAATAATGATCACAGCCTTCGGTGAGGTTGAGAAAGCAGTAGTTGCCATGAAGGCTGGCGCCTATAACTACCTTGTTAAGCCCTTCAACAACGAGGAACTGCTGGTGAATATCAGAAAGGCAATTGAGCATTATTCGTTGCTGCGTGAAAATCTCCGGCTGCGCGATGAGGCAAGGATCAGGTACGGATTTGCCAGTATAGTCGGTAAAAATGCCAGGATGCAGGAAATTTATCGACTTATCGAAAAGGTAGCTCCAACCCCTGCTTCAGTCCTGATTACAGGAGAAAGCGGGACAGGGAAGGAACTGGTGGCCAGGGCTATTCACATTAACAGCCCCAGGGAAAATTCACCTTTTATTTCTGTAAATTGTGCCGCTCTGCCGGAAACCCTGCTCGAAAGCGAATTGTTCGGGCATGAAAGAGGTGCCTTTACCGGAGCCACTTCCATGCGCAAAGGCAGGTTTGAACTTGCTGATTCCGGGACGTTGTTTCTCGATGAAATTGGTGATATACCGCTTCCTCTGCAGGCAAAACTGTTGAGGGTTCTGCAGGAGCGCAGCTTTGAAAGGGTGGGTGGCACCCATCCCATACATGTGGATGTTCGCATCATTACTGCCACAAACAGGGAACTGAAGGATGAAGTAGATGAAGGACGTTTCCGTGAAGATCTCTATTACCGTTTGAATGTTCTGCATATCCATCTTCCGCCCCTGCGGGAACGAGCGGATGATATTCCCATGCTTACGGAACATTTTATCAGCAAGTTTGCCAAGATGCTGAATAAGCCGGATTTGAGAATTTCCGGTGAAGCATTGCGTTTTCTGGTTGGTCTTCCCTGGGAAGGCAATGTACGTGAGCTTGAAAATACCATCGAACGGGCAGCTATCCTCTGTAGCGGAGATGTCATCAATACGGAAGATGTGCACCCTGATGTCACGGACAGCCAAAAGGCTGCCAATTGGTCACCCGATCTGGATTTTGAAAAATATATACCGTCAAACCTGCCCCTGCCTGAGGTATTGAGCGGTGTGGAGGAACAAATGGTCAAACGTGCCCTTGAGGATGCGAATTTTGTTCAGGCACGGGCGGCGGAAAGCCTCGGAATTACCAAAAGTTTGCTGCAATATAAGATGAAGAAATACAATTTGCAGAAGAAGTGAAGAGTAAGGGACTGGGAGCGGGGAGTGAAAAACAGTTTTGAGGTTCTTTCAGGCCAACTGCTCATAATTGTTTGTTTATTTCGTGAACCAGCATCCTGTCAACTTCCAATTTTGCAATCCTCGGTTTTCAATCCTTAGTTCTTCGAACTCACTTTGGAAGATTCGGGATTTTATTCCCTGTACCGCCCCAGTTGAGCTTGTTGCGCAGGATTTCAAAATAGCCTTTTTGGGGCATACTGATAAGGTGCAAGGGTTTGCTGGCTGTCTTCACTTCAAGCCGTGAATTTTCTATCATTTTCCAGGTGAAGCGCCCGTCCACGATAACTTTGACATTGTGCGCCTTTCCGGCCAGTTGCGTTATAAGTGTTACATCCGGTGAAAGCAGGACCGGCCTGCTTTCCAGCATGAATGGACATATCGGGGTTACAAGAATACAGTCCAGACCCGGCTGAACAATCGGACCGCCGGAGGACAGATTGTATGCAGTTGAGCCTGTTGGGGTTGAGAAGATAATGCCATCCGCCCTATAGGTCGTAATAAATTCCTGATCGCACCATGTCCGTAGTTTTATTATTTGATCGATGTCGCCCTTGCTGATAACAATGTCATTGAGCGCATACAGGTAATTGTCTGATGAGGGGGCAGTTTTTGTACCGGCAAGCAGCCTCGTTTTCAGGAGCATCCTCCTTTCAACCTTCATTTTTCCCTGGAGGAGTAATGTGAGTGCCTCGAAGCGTTCCTTGACAGATACCGCTGTAAGGAATCCCAGGCCGCCGAGATTGATTCCCATGACAGGTATTTCATACCTGCTGGCCTTGTCAGCTATATGCAGCAGGGTTCCGTCACCGCCCAGGATGATGAGGATATCAAGGTCTTTTCTAACCTGATCGACGACGGTTTCAATCCCTTTCCCAGAGAGCCAGCTTATGATCTCCTCACCTATCTTGCGGGGTTTTTTGAAACCTTTTTTTAAGATGATGCCAGCTTTTGTTATTTTCATTGTCCAAGCTCTTTTGATCTTTCAGTTGCCGCTTCAACCGCATCCATGATGATGCCGTTGAAGCCCGCTGCTTCCAGTTCGTGCAGCCCGGCAATAGTCGTCCCGCCGGGAGAGGTCACCATGGCCCGCAGTTGGGCCGGATGCTCTTTGCTGCTCATGGCAAGCTTGATAGATCCCAATACCGTTTGCATTACAAGAATTTCTGCATCAGACCTGTTCAATCCGACCTTTAAGCCGGCGTCTATCATGGCTTCAATAAAGGTAAAGACGTAAGCAGGTCCACTGCCGCTCAATCCTGTGACAGCATCAAAATATTTCTCATCGAGAATGACACTTTTGCCGATGGCATTGAAAATGGTGAGAGCGGTGTCCATGTCTTCCTGGGTTGCTCTTGGTCCTTGCGCCACAGCTGTAGCCGCCTCAAGGACAAAAGCCGGGGTGTTGGGCATAACCCGTATTATTCTGCAGTTGCAGCCGGTAAGGTTAATATCTATGAAAGAGGCCTTGATGCCGGCGGCAATAGAAATTAGCAGGTGAGAATCGTTGATCCGCTCTTTAGCTTTCTGCAATATATCCTGCATAAGCTGGGGTTTAACTGCTAGAATAACAGTGGCGCAATTTGACCAGACATGTTCATCCTCACTGCTGTCATAAGGTTGAACCCCGTAGGTATCAGCAAGATATACTCTTCTATCAGCAACAGGGTCGGTTACCAGTATATCACCTGCTGTAATCAAGCCTGATTTGAGAAGCCCCTTGATCAGAGCTTCTCCCATTCTGCCACCACCTATAAAGCCTAACTTGCCTCGCAACGCCATAATTATTCTCCATAGAAAAACTTTAAAATCATCACAAAGACTGATAACAATTATTTTTTCTTATTGCTGTATTTTTTACAATAGAAATGCATAAAAAAGCCTGTAGGCACTTAAGAGTGCAACAGGCTTTCAGATGTAAAAGTTATTTTGAAGGGCTTTTGGGGCAGCTGTCCGGGAATTAAACAGGTCTTTTATGGACTACAGGAGAGAGTATTGGAAGGAGACGGTTGCCGGCTTCCCTGGTTTTGGAGACGAACTTGTTCAATACTGATAGCTGGCCGTCTTTCTTCAGTTCAACAAACTCCCAGGCATCCGGCGTCGCAGCAATTGTTTCCATCAGCTTGAGGTGCTGGTTGTGCCCGGACTTGTATGCCACGATATGGCCGAGTACCGGGCAACCGAGAAGTGTCATGTCCCCGATGATGTCAACTATTTTATGACGCACGAATTCATTGTCGTAACGCAATCCTTCCTTGTTCAATACGCCGTTTTGGTCCATGCCGACCGCATTATCAAGGGAGGCGCCGAGGGCCAAACCGTTTTCCTGGAGCTTTTTGACATCCTCCAGAAAGCCGAAGGTCCGGGCCCGGGATATTTCTGTAACAAATTTACGGGGTGAAACAGCTATGGAATATACCTGACGTTTAATAGTATCGTGCTTGAAATTGATTTCGGCTGTAATCTTGAAGCCGTCATAGGGGTTGATGCTGATGTGCCTATCGCCGTCGCGGAATGAGATTTCCCGGGTAATCTTTACAAGCCTTCTGTAACTTTTCTGCTGCCGAATGCCGGCATCGAGAAGAAGATCAACAAAAGGGGCAGAACTGCCGTCCATGATAGGCACTTCTGGTCCATCCAATTCGATGATGATATTATCTATTGAAAGACCGTTTATTGCAGCAAGAAGATGTTCGGTGGTGGCAATGGAAGCATTGCCTTCTGATATTGTAGTTGCCATAGTGGTGTCAACAACACGGTTCATGAAAGCCGGAACGAGGTTGTGGGCACCAAGATCCTTACGAATAAAACGGATACCGGTATTTGCTCCTGCTGGCAGCAGGGTCATGTTTATTCGGTTGCCGGAATGCAGACCAACGCCCCTGCTGTGTACCGCTTTTCTGATGGTGCACTGATAGGGGCTTATCTGTGATAATGTTTTCATTGTTAATTTTCCTGGATTGAAACTCGAAGATTCATTTATTTTTTTAAATAATAATCATAATTATGTCATTTGTTAATTATGCAAAAAACATACCATTTAAATTTTTTGTATTGTGGAACATGAAATATCGAAACATGTGCAAATATTTCAGGAGGATAGGAGGCTTGTTTTTTTTGAGATTGTGAGCCGCAATGATGGTTTTAGTGTGTCAAAAAAAACACAAAAAGAATGAAATTGTTGTGTTTTTTGATACTGTCACCGTGTATGTCAAGCAGCATGATTTGTGATAAACCGGTCAAAATCTTCTTTGAGACGCAATTCAATAGGCTGGACCAGGAGCGGGACATCAAAAGGAAATATGTTGCGGAGTTTGACAAGGTCCTTTTCCGTCGTGACCATTCCTTCAGCCCCTGAACTTTTGGCATTATGAAGAAGAGATTCGATGTTTTCTGCTGAATAAGCATGATGATCCTTATAAGCCTGAAATCCGGTAAGCTTTATGCCGCTTGCTTCCAGTGTTTTTTTGAATGATTCTGGTCTGGCTATACCACAGAATGCGTACAGCGGTAGTTTACATGCATCTCCATGGGAGATGGTGTCATTTTTTCCATGATATACCCTGATCAACATTTTCCCAGGTTCATAGAAACCGGTAAATATAGGTTTTTCAGGGTACAGTGTTTCCAGAAAACTGATAAACTCTTTCACATCCCTGTCTTGTTGCTCCTCGATGCCACTTATGACAAATGCATCGGCTCGTTTTAAGGCGGAAAGAGGCTCTCTTAGTTCACCCCCCGGAAGTACACGGCCATTGCCTAAAAGTTTCTGGGAGGTGAAAAGTACCAGATCCAAATCCCTTTTTAAGGCCATATGCTGAAAGCCATCATCGAGTATAAGTGAATCAACTCCCAGGGAATCTATGGCAAAGCGGCCTGTTGTGTAACGGTTTTTGCCTGTGATGACCGGAATTCCCGGTAATTTTTCCGCAAGCAGGCGTGGTTCATCCCCTGCCTCTGCAGCACCAAGTAATATGTCCGTGCTATTTGAAACAACATTAATTGCAGCTGCGGCAGAGCCTTTGTAGCCGCGGCTCAGGATTGCAGGTTTTCTGTTGTGCTGCTGAAGGAGTTTAGCAATGTAGTGTACCAGGGGGGTTTTACCGGTGCCCCCCATTACAAGGTTGCCGACGCTGATTACCGGAATTTCAAGCTTGCGCTGCCTGAATATCCCTTGCCTGTATAAAGCGCTGCGATAAGTCATTAGCAAGCTATACAGGTGTGATAAAGGTCTGCCAAAAAAGAAGAGGCGTTCCAATCTTGTATCTCTTTTTTCTGCCATGACTTTAAAAGCTTTCAGTTTTCAGCGTTAGGCTTTCAGTTTAATTGAGCCTGTTTTCAGGGCGCAAGGACACCGAGGTTTAAACCGGTTTCCCATTACCTGTTGTCTCAAACAGCCTTTGTTCTTGCGCCAGCGCATGTAGACTTTTTAGCAAGATGACCCGTCTTATACTCTAAAAAAGGCAAGTTCGCCAAAAATTGATACAGATTGAATTTAAGGTAATCAACAGAGCCTGACCACATCAAAAAATAGTGTGCCAAATATCTGCCAGGAGAGAATTTTTTCAAGTCGAACAAAAAATACTCTTTGTAAAGACACGCTAAATGCGATGATAAAAACTCAAGATTAAAGACTTGCTTGTACATTTACTGCGTAAAACATGATATCAATACTCAGTGTATATCAAGGAGCAGGAAAATAGAAGATGCTGCATAAAACCCCTGGGGATCGCCTTACATGCGGTTGATGTTACAGCAGGATGAAAACTGATAATACAAGTATATCTCTGAAAATAGCAACCCTTGCGGAAAAAGCCAGGGATGGGAACCGGGTAAGCTTTCAGGAACTGGTAGGAATATTTCAGGAAGACATTTACCGCCTGGCCTATTACAGGACTTTCTCACAGATGGATGCTGAAGATCTGACCCAGGATGTTTTTGAGCAGGCGTACAAAAAAATGAACAGTCTGCAGGACCCGCAGCGATTTCGTGCCTGGCTTTACAGCATAGCGGTGAACAGGTGCAACGATTTCCTTAGAAAGAGAAAATATCTGGCTCTGCTGCAGATGCGTACAGCACAGGAACAAGACGTTATGGATACCAGCCCGCATATGGACAACAGTTACAACGATAGAATTGAGAAGAAGAGATTTTGGAAACAGGTCAAAAAAATGCTGCATACACTTTCGGCCATGGAACGTCAGGTGTTCACCCTCCGTTTTATGGATCACCGCAATATAAATGAAATTGCGGTTATTCTGGACAAGAATGAGAGCACTATAAAAACACATCTTTATCGAGCCTTAAGCAAGGTGCGGGGGAATGCCGATTTTTTTAAGGAATACAGGGAGTCTATTTCATGAAAACACAGAATAATAGCCACCTGCTGGACGAACAGATCCTCTGGGCAGTTATTGACGAGGAAGAGCTTGTCATGGATGCACAACTACATCTCAGGGAATGTCCGGTCTGCCAAAAAAAGGTTGGGCAGTTTCGTGGAGAGCTGCAGGAGTTTGGGCAGAAGGCCAACCAGGCTGTACCTCCATTTTCTCGTGCGGTTAGACTTCCAATAGAAAAACCAGCCGCGTTCAGTCATAATGTGGGGTGGCTCCCTGTCTTCGGGGCGGCTGCAATGGCTGCTTTTGTTCTGTTTTTCTATTTCATGGGTGTGGAAACCATGGACCTCACCAAATTGACCAGCGTTCAGAATCAACAAATTTTGCTGGAGGATGTGTCCCTGATGCATGAAATCTCTGAGCTGGTAGAAGTACCTTTGCCTGAGGGGCTCTATGCTATAGCAGGGGATAATGGAACCCTTTTTGCTGATGATCTCTATGAGATAGGTGAGGAGGTTGGTACAGGCTTAGATGGGGATCTTTATCAAATAAACGGAGATACTGGTATAGGCTATGATGAGGATTTTCTGGATTTTGTAGTACCTGATTTACAGGATGATTTTCAGTCTGAATTTGTTATTTAGGAGGGATAAAGCAATGTTAAGAAAAAGTGTACTGAGCGGATTATTGTTTCTCATTATCTGTCTGCCGTCAACCCTTGTAGCCCAAGAAAGGATGCATGGTAAGTGGTGGCATGACAAATCGATAGCGCAGGAGCTGGATTTGACGGATACTGAGAAAAAAGAAATTGATGCAAAATATGCAGTTAACCGCCGTAAAATGATTGATCTTAAGTATGAAATTTGCAAAATATGCAGTTAACCGCCGTAAAATGATTGATCTTAAGTATGAAATTGAGAAGCAGCGGTTTGAGTTGGATTTACTTCTAGGCACTGAGGATGCCGATAAACAGCAAATTTTGGAACGGTTCGACAACCTTGAGCAGGCCAGAAATAAACTATCCAAAGCACGTTTTGAGATGCTGATGGATGTGAGGGAAACCATAGGAGCGGAACGTTTTCAGGAATTAAAGGCCGTTCATCGCCAGAGGGGCAGAAAAGATTCAAGAAAATACCCGAAAGACAGATCTTACTACAGAGACAGGGATTGATGTATACTTATTATTTCAGCTGAGTGTGGTTATTCAGAGTTGATGAGAAAATCGATGATCTCAAGGTGCCGCTTAGTAACGCCGCGGTGCTGCAGGACCAGGGACTGGGCCCGTTCCCCCATCTCGTTCCTGAGACGCCCGTTGACAAGCAGTTGTTTTAATATTTCAAAAATATCATCTTCATCATGACAGACAACTGCAGCATTTTTTTCCAGTAAATCTGATGAAATTTCAGTAAAGTCATCCATATACGGCCCGAAAAGAATCGGTTTGCCAAAGGCTGCAGGTTCAAGCGGATTGTGGCCTCCGTCGGGCACCAGACTGCCACCGATAAAAGCAATATCACAGAAACTATACATGCGTGAGAGTTCGCCCATGGTATCAAGGATAAGTAACGGTGCGCCGGGAAAATCCTCGTCGAGAAGGGGAGCGGTTCTCTGCCTTACCGTGAGTCCAAGGCTGTCTGCAATTTCCTTAATTTCGCGCCCTCGTTCAACCTTGCGGGGCGCCACTACAAGGAATAGATCCGGAAAGAGAAGGGACAGGCGTTTATATGCAGACAGGATTGCCACTTCCTCTCCAGCATGGGTAGACCCGGCTATCCAGACGACTTTTTCCGTTGATATACCAAACTGCTGCCGATAAAAAGAGATTGGCCGCTGTTCCTGCTCCCAGCCGACAGTATCAGGAAGTACCGCATCATATTTCAGATTTCCCAGGGCTTTTACCCTGGCTGCATCAACACCGAGATTGATCATTTTCTCTGCATCTGTTTTAGTCTGCATTGAGATGAACCTGAAAATCCTGAACATGGGAAGAAAAATGAAACGCAGTCGCTGGTAGCGGGCAAAAGAGTCCTGGGAAATACGACCGTTTACCAGGATGGCCGCGGTGTTTTCATTGTCCAGGATGTGCAGAAAGTTAGGCCAGAAATCAGTCTCAATTAAGATGAAGAGGTCTGCTCCAATACAGTGTATGAATTTTTTGACAACACCATAGAGGTCAAAGGGAAAAGGGACAAAAAGGTCAACTTCTTTGGCCATGACATGCTGTGACAACTCCTCGCCTGTTTTAGTAGAAGCTGAAAAAATAAGACCCATGTCCGGATAGGTTGCCCGCAATGCCCTTACAAGTGGTTGTGCTGAAAGAACCTCACCGACGGAAAGAGCGTGGATCCAAATGCGCTTTCCATCTTCAGGAAGTTTTTGAGTAAGTTTCTCAAGGCCAAAACCAAGTCTCAGAAGAACTCTACCGCGATACTTGGGAGAAATGATTGCTTTGACTAAAAGCAGCGGAGATAATAGTATCAGGCTTGTAATCTGAAATATATTGTAAAAAAACATACTCATGGGAAATTATACCTGATATTCGTTCGGGTAACTGACATGGTCTGTCTTCTACACTGGCATTATAAAGTTAAAAACTTTACCTGATTGTCATCCGAAAACCACAATCTTTTTGGCTGCAAAAAAATTTTTCAGGACGAAAATAGATATTTAACCACTTACTAAAACAATTACAATGAACTTGCTTCTTTTGGAATCAAATGAAATCAAGAGTGATAGTACAGTTTGCCTTCAAGACAGGCGCTGTGAACATATAATAAAGATTCTCGGATGCAAACCAGGAGATACTGTCAGGGCAGGCATTATAAACGGACCTGTCGGCACCGCGGAAATACTTACAGTCAGGGTAGAGGAGAAAAGTGCACAGGTTATTCTGCGTTTCTCGGCACAGGATGGTAATCAATCAGAGCACCCTGCAGTAGATCTTATCCTGGGGCTGGTAAGGCCTATCATGCTCAAAAGAGTATTGGCCCAGGTAGCATCACTTGGAGTGGGCAGGATATTTCTGGTCAATGGCAACAGGGTAGAAAAAAGCTTTTTTAGTGCCAGTCTGCTGCGAGATGAAAATTATCGTTTTTACCTTGTTCAGGGTCTGGAACAGGCAAAAGACACCTTTCTGCCAGAGGTTACGATTCATGAACGATTTAAACCTTTTGTAGAGGATTTCATCCCTACAGTTTCGAAAGAATATGACAGAATGCTTGTGGCTCACCCTGAAGGTAATGCTGACCTGAAACAGATACTGGGAAATAATATCAAGGGAAAAACGCTTTTGGCAGTTGGCCCGGAGGGAGGATGGGTTGATTTTGAGATCAGGAAGTTTATTGAAAATTCTTTTGTGCCGGTAAGCCTGGGCCGAAGGGTGTTGCGGACAGACACTGCTGTTGTGGCATTGTTGGCACAGTTAATGTTGCTCCAGGGCGATTAAGCAGAAAACTCAAGAAGTCGCCAGTTATAAACTTGCATAAATCCTTCTACTTCAAAATTAAACTATTTTGAATATTATCATCCAATGATGAAAATAGCGTTATAGTACATAATAGTTGCAGAAATAGTGAACTCTAAACTGATCATTATAAATTAATAATAGCTACTTAAAGGTTCATATGTCCAATTTACATCTTGACAATTTAAGAACCATTCACGACTGTTAAGAGATAGCAGTTATTGAAAGTAGCAGACCCGCTAATCATTAAGAAATCTTACCTCTCCTAATGACCTGTATATAAAATAAAACCCCCGATAAAACAGGGGCTATGGATAAGTCTTTTCTACTTGACTCTGTCAGGCATATCAGCAGTTATTATCAATTTTAAAAAAGCTGGACAGGATCAGTTAATTTAAACTGATCCTGTCCAAAGAGTAGTTATTTATGGTGAGGTTATAACAACTTGTAAATTACCAATAGTGGCCGAAGAACTAGCCGAGTATTCATCC
>Ga0111149_1009_pt1 | contig 44827 bp, 37 predicted proteins | sample DeeMarSeWOR28_12_FD_80400 | JGI IMG/M metagenome (GOLD analysis project Ga0111149, IMG submission 80400) | Desulfobacterales bacterium SG8_35_2
AGGTATTGTATGAAAAGTTCAGGAGTCATATGCAGGTGCTATATAACAGGAAAAGGGGCGGAGATATGATGTAGGTCTCCGCCCCTGCTGCCAGATAATATATTACTTCTTTAAATTATTTTTGATAGATGGCAAATTTGCCGTCTTTCACTGTCAGCATCTCAAAAGAATTTATATCCAGGCCGTTATGGTCCTCCGGCGAGAAATTAAAAACACCGGCAGTACCTGCCAGACCTGTCAGATTTTCAATGGCATCACGGACTTTCTCCTTATCGGTGCCGGCCTTTTCAATTGCAGCCACCAGGATGGTGAGGGCATCATAGGCATGCCCGCCAAAGGTGGAAACCTTATCGTCCGGGTATTTTGTTTCATAATCTATGAGATACTTAACCAGCAGCTGCTTCTGAGGATGGTCTTCAGGCAGGCTGTTGGCGATCAGCAGACGCCCGGCAGGAAAAATGATGCCTTCGGCTGCAGCACCGCCGGCTTCAACATATTTGATGTTTCCGAAACCATGACTCTGGAACAGGGGCACATCCCAACCGGCCTGCCTCATGTTCTTGGCCAGGATGCCCTGGGCCGGGACTATTGACCAGTTGACTACTGCCTGAATATCCTTGTTGGCCATCAGCTTGGCAACAACGGCAGAAAGATCGGTCGCCTTCTTGTCATAGACCTCAGAGGCCAGGATCTCAATGCCGAATTCAGGGGCGATTTTCTCAAGCTGGCCTTTGCCGGCATTGCCGAAACCTGTGTTACCTGAGAGTACGGCTATCTTGGTGATACCCAAATCTTTCATGGTGCCGTAAATTTTCTCGACTGCATGACTGTCCTTTTGCGGTGTCTTGAAAACATATTTTGCCACCGGGTTGACAATAACTTCAGCCGCAGCACAGGAAAGAAGAATCATCTGCGCTTCCTCGACAATGTTCTTGATCTTCATGGTTTCGCCGCTGGTGGAAGGTCCGATGATTGCAAAAACCTTGTCTTCCTCTATAAGCTGTTTGGCAAACGAGATAGCTTTTTCCGGGTTGGCACCGGAATCCTTTATAATTAAATCTATTTTGTTACCGTTGATGCCGCCCTTGGCATTAATCTCTTCAACCATCATTTCCAGGGTCCTGGCCTCCGGGCCGCCCAGAAAGGACGCACCGCCTGTTACGGCCAGGATGGCCCCAACCTTGATGTTCTCAGCCTTGGCAATCGACGCTGGTGCAAAACCAGCTACCAGGCAGAAAGAGATTACTACTGTAATCACAGAACTCAATACTCGCTTCATCACGTTTCAACCTCCTTGTTGTATTTAGCTAACTGGATTATTGCTCATACCTTGAGATCAATACTCCCCCACATCATATTACTCAAATTGACCGGACTTCCTCGCCGGTCAAAATCTTTATTCCTCCCTTCTGCAGAACCGTAATGGCCATATCCGGATCATCAAAGCGGAAAATAAGCACAGCGTTCTCACGGCTCTTTTCAACAAAGGCATACATGTATTCCACGTTTATCCCGGCCTCGTGCAGTACAGCCAGCACTCTGGCAAGGCCTCCCGGCCTGTCGGCAACTTCGACGGCAATCACAACTGCTTTGCCGACTGTAAACCCTTCATCTTTTAAAACCTGCACCGCCTTTTCAGTATTATCGACAATCAAACGGAGAATACCAAAATCAGCAGTATCTGCTACGGAAAGGGCCCGGATATTGATGTTGTTTTCACTCAGAGCTTTGGTTATTGCTGCCAGACGTCCAGACTTGTTCTCCAAAAATACGGCTATTTGATCAACTTTCATATCCTACCTCTCACTAAACTCAAATCAGGGGTTGGTATACTGTTCTGCCTGATAACCGGAAAAGGCAGAACAGTATTGTTTTAGACTATAATTTTCTGTTGTCAATCACCCGTTTTGCTTTACCCTCGCTTCGCTGGATCGTCTTTGGCTCAACCAGAGTAATTTTACAGGTGGAGCCGATCAGGTCTTTTATCTCCGCCTGGATCCGTTTGCTTAACTTCTCCAGATTCTTCACTTCATCGGAGAAAAGCTGCTCACTCACCTCAACCTGGACTTCCATGGTATCCATTGAACCTTCCCGGTTTACGATGATCTGGTAATGGGGCTCAACACCTTCAACACCCATGAGCACATGCTCGACCTGGGTCGGAAAAACATTCACACCGCGGATGATCAGCATGTCGTCTGTACGGCCGGTAATTTTTTCCATACGCACAAATGTCCTCCCACAAACGCAGGGCTCGGCAATAAGCCTGGTGATATCCTTGGTCCGGTAGCGTATGAGGGGGAAGGCCTGCTTGGTCAGGGTGGTGAAAACAAGCTCACCTTTCTCACCCATGGGCAGCACTTCACCAGATTCAGGGTCTATAATCTCCGGCATAAAGTGATCCTCGAAAATATGCATGCCATGCTGCGCTTCAATGCATTCCATGGATACACCGGGGCCGATAATCTCACTCAACCCATAAATGTCTATGGCTTTGAGGCCCAGCTTTTTTTCCACCTCTTCCCGCATATTTTCGCTCCATGGCTCCGCCCCGAAAATACCGACCCGAAGTGACAGCTTGGAAGCATCCACCCCCATGTCTGCCATGGTCTCGGCAATGTTCAAGGCATAGGAGGGCGTTGACAGCAGGACTGTAGAACCGAAGTCCTGCATGATCATGATCTGCCGCTTGGTCTGTCCACCGGAGATCGGGATTACCGTCGCGCCCAGCTTCTCGGCCCCATAATGGGCCCCAAGCCCGCCGGTAAACAAACCATAGCCGTAGGCATTATGTACAACATCGCCGCGCTGCACGGAACCGCAGGCCAATGCCCGGGCCATAACCTCGGCCCAGGTTTCAATATCCCGCTTGGTGTAACCGACAACTGTCGGTTTTCCTGTGGTCCCGGATGATGCATGTACCCGGACAACCTGATCCAAGGGCAGTGTGAAAAGCCCGAAGGGATAATTATCCCGCAAAAAATCCTTGGTAGTAAATGGCAGTTTCTGCAGATCAGCCAGAGATTTTATATGCTCCGGTTTTATGCCAGCTGCATCCATTTTTTCACGGTAAGGCTTGACACGGTAATAAACGCGCTCCACCAGGTCCTTCAGTCGTTTAAGCTGTAGGATTTCCAACTGCTCCCTTGGCAGAGTTTCAAACTCCTCATTCCAGATCATCCCTTTCTCCTTAACCTGTTATGCCGCTGCTGCCTTTCTGCCTTCCTGAAAGGCCCTGATATTGACATCCCGGAACCGTTCTGGAATCCGTTCATGCATGACATCCACATACACCTGTTCGTCAACAGGCAGATAGGTTGAAAGAACGCCTACCATAACAATATTGACCGCCCTTACTTCGCCAACTCCGCTGGCAATGTCAAAGGCGTTGAGCTCCTTGACATGAAGATCACGGCTGGTCAGTTCGCCCAGCACGTTTTCCGGGTATGCCATTTTGCCTGTGGCAACTGCCGGAGGATAAATTTTATGGGTGTTTACTATAACCTTGCTACTGCTGTGCATATATGGCAGATACCTTACCGCTTCCAGCATCTCAAAGGCAACAACTATATCCGCTTCTCCCGGACTGATCAATGGTGAAAAAACCTTGCCGCCGTAGCGCAGATGCGCCGTTACAGAGCCACCGCGCTGTGCCATGCCGTGCACCTCGCTCTTTCTTACTTCCATGCCGGCAGCCAGCAGACTGTAGGCAGTTACTTCGCTGGCCAACAGGATGCCCTGGCCGCCAACGCCGCAAAAGAGAATATTACCCTGTTCAGTCATTACTTTTCCTCCTCTCTGCCTATGGCGTCAAACTTGCAAAGTTCAGCGCACTGTCCACAGCCGTTGCATAACTCAACACTTATCTCCGAATGTCCCTTCTGCTTCTCCTTAAAGCCCAGCTTTACAGCCTCTTCAGGAGTTACCGGCACCCAGTGGATGGCCGGACAACCCAGCCCGAGGCAGGCCATGCAGCCGGTACAGTTCTCCCGCGTGGTACGGTATGGTACTTTGACCCGCTTTTTCTCTGAAGGGATGAGGACGCACGGCGCCCGGCTGATAACAACGGAGGGTTCCGGCCGACTGATTTCCTCTTTGAGGATCTTGCGGGCTTCGGTAATCTGATGGGGATTGAAGGTAACCACATTTTTGACGCCAATCGCCCGGCATAGCTCCTCGAAATTGAGTATATGCGCCGGTTCCCCCTTGATATTTGTTCCCGAACCGGGGTTGGGCTGCTGGCCGGTCATGGCCGTGATACGGTTATCAAGGATAATAACGGTAGAGTAGCTGTCATTATATACTATATTGAGAAGCCCGGTGATACCGGAATGGGCAAAGGTTGAATCACCGATGACAGCCACCGCTTTCCCCATACCTTCTTCATCCAGCGCCTTGGCCATGCCGTGAACAGCTGATACTCCTGCGCCCATGCAGACACATGAATCCATTGCTGAAAGCGGCGGCAGAAAGCCCAGGGTGTAGCAACCTATATCACCGGCAACAAAGACCTTCTGCTTCGAAAGGGCGTAAAAAAGACCGCGATGCGGACACCCGGGGCACATATTCGGCGGGCGGGGCGGTAAGGCAACCGGCGCGAACCTGGAGGATTCCTCCCCGGTAATCGCCTTTTTAACGATTGCCGGATTAAGTTCACCTTCAGCCGGAATAAGGTCCTTGCCGTGGCACCTTATGCCCATGGCCTTGATATGCAGTTCAAGAAAGGGATCAAGTTCTTCAACGATGAAAAGTTCATCCACCTGCTCAGCAAAGCTTCTGATCATTTTCTCCGGCAGGGGCCAGACCATGCCCAGTTTCAGAACAGAAGCCTCGGGGAATGCCTCCTTGACATAGAGATAGGAAATGCCGCTGGTTATAAAACCCCTTGTACCGTCACCCCATTCAATGCGATTTTCCGGAAAGGTCTCGGCAAAATCAGCAAGTTTTTTCATGCGTTCCGTGACAAATTTACGCCTGTTCCTGGCATTGGCCGGCAGCATGACAAACTTGGCAGCATCCTTGACGATTTCAGGTTTCACGGAAGAACCAGTCTTTTCGCCGGGTGCAACCTGCCCCTTTACATGGGCGATACGGGTCGTCGTCCGCACTATAACCGGGGTGTCATATCCCTCACTCAACCAGTAGGCTGTTTTTAAAAACTCCTTGGCCTCTGGCGGGTCGCAGGGTTCCAGCATCGGCAGCTTGGCGGCAAACGCATAATTGCGGTTGTCCTGTTCATTTTGGGAACTGTGCATTTCAGGATCATCCGCATTGATGATGACTAAGCCTCCACGGATGCCGGTATAGGCCGAGGTGAATAGCGGGTCGGCCGCAACATTCATGCCCACGTGTTTCATGGTGGCCAAAGCGCGGACACCGACAAAAGACGCTCCCAGGGCAACCTCCAATCCCACCTTTTCATTGGGAGCCCATTCTGTATAGACCCCATCATACTTTGAGAGATTTTCCATAATCTCAGTGGACGGCGTTCCAGGGTAGCCCGAGGCAACCTTGACCCCTGCTTCATAAGCTCCAAGGGCCAACGCTTCATTGCCTGAGAGCCATAGTTTATCAGTACTTTTCGTTGTCACGACTTTCCTCCTGTGAATCATAAAAAAGATGAAACCATACACCATGATTTCATCAACATTTCTTAATTGATAGGAATAACTAGGTGAAAATACTCAAAGCCCCCTGAATGGGCAAGTTTTTTTTGTTATTTTATAAGAGCGGATTGCTTAATTCTGCGACCTTAGCACCAATAAAATTCAGTTGAAGTTTGACCGGCAGTGGATTAATTATGAATATATGGGCGATTAACTCAGAGGTTAGAGTGCCATCTTCACACGGTGGAAGTCACAGGTTCGAATCCCGTATCGCCCACCAGACATTCATATCCAACAGGGGTTGCGCTATGCCGCACAACCTTTTGTTCACATTTATCCTGAAAACTGAATCATGTGCGGCCGTTTCGCCCTGAAAACCCCTCCCCGATCCATCCAGGAACACTTTCTCCTGCCTGAAACAGTTGCGCTGTCTCCCCGATACAATATAGCTCCGTCCCAAGAGATTGCAGTTGTCAGGCATCTGCCGGGAAAACCTTTTCGTCAACTGGATATGCTGCGCTGGGGACTCATTCCACACTGGTCCAAGGATATGAGGATCGGCTACAAGATGATCAATGCCAGGGCAGAAACGCTGGCGCAAAAACCTTCCTTTCGCGCAGCCTTCAAAAAAAGGCGCTGCCTTGTAATTGCTGACGGTTTTTATGAATGGGCGCATTCGGGCAAAACAAAGCAGCCCATGTATGTGAGCTTGAAAAATGGGTCGGTTTTCGCTTTTGCCGGCCTTTGGGAATCCTGGCACAGTCCGGAAGGAAGTACGGTCGAATCATGTACTATCATCACCACTTCAGCGAACGAACTGCTCTATGAAATCCATGACAGGATGCCAGTCATTCTCCGACCCGAACAGTATGCAACCTGGCTGCAGGATTCTAGTCAGGAACAATCCCTGCAGCAGCTTCTCATGCCTTATCCTTCAGAAGCAATGACAGCCTATCGGGTCAGTCAGGAAGTAAACAGCCCCAAAAATGATACACCGGCCTGCATAAAACCTATCTAACTGTATTTTTGGAATAATGCAGCCACTATCAGGTGGCCGAGCTGTTGCTTCTTTGACGCTGCCTTTGAAGGCTTATCGTTCAAATTCAAGACAATGCGCAGCGAAATATTTCAATGAAATATAGCAAAACATGCCGTAGAATTTTAAAAAGCTTCAACCAGCAAGGAAAAGAAGAAACATTACGGTCAACCAACAAACATGAAAGATAAAGCATGCATTTGCTTTCTGCAGTGGGCCCTGCCGCATCTGCACATGCGTTGGCCCGGATTCCGCAAGGTGCACGGCCAGGTGTGCAAGCGTCTTGGCCGCCGGCTGGAAGAATTGGATCTGTGCAATCTGATAAGCTACCGCATGTACCTGGAAAACCATCCCCTGGAATGGCACATCCTTGACTCCATGTGCCGCATTACCATCTCCAGGTTCTTTCGCGACCGGGGGGTATACGAATCTCTGCAATCACAGATTTTTCCCGAGTTTATTAAAAACGCCCGCCGCACTGGCAATAAGACCCTTTCCTGCTGGTGTATTGGCGCTGCCTCAGGTGAAGAGCCGTATTCGCTCAGTTTATTATGGGAACTCTCCGGATTGAAAAGATACAACACTGATTTCAAGATCCTGGCCACGGAAGTTGACCAGCTTATGATCAATCGGGCCAGGAATGGCTGCTACCCCAAAAGCAGCATCCGGGAACTGCCGCCAGAAATGAAAACCCGGGGCTTCAGCCGAAAGGAGAACCAATTCTGCCTAAAAGAAACATTCAAGAAACGGGTACATATCCTGCAGCAGGATATCAGGAACGAGCTGCCGGAATCTTCCTTTCATCTCATCCTCTGCCGCAACCTGGTGTTTACCTATTTTTCCCGGGAGCTGCAGAAAAAAATCCTCCAGCAAATCCTCAAGCGCCTGAAACCAGGCGGTGCTCTTGTAATAGGTAGCCATGAAGAACTTCCCTTAGCGCTGCCCAGTCTGGTTCCCTGGATGCCAGGCAGGGCTATTTACCGCAGGCAAGCTTAAATTTAAGTTGACATTGAGATAAATTTTACCAATATGGGCCCATGCCAGGAACAGACCCTAAAAGCCTTCCCAGAACACAGAACTGGTTCGTTTTTCTCATGGTTGCCATCGGCATCTTCATGGCAACCCTTGACGGCTCCATTGTCAACATAGCCCTGCCTTCGATCATGGCCGATTTTGAGGTGGAGCTTGCCACCATCCAGTGGGTGGTCATGATATACCTTTTAACGGTCACTTCCCTGCTGCTTTCCTTTGGCAGACTGAGTGATATCCGGGGCAGACGCATTGTCTACAGTTCAGGCCTGTTTCTTTTTTCACTTGGATCCCTTTTCTGCGGCATGGCCCCTTCTGCCCATTGGCTCATCGTCTCCCGTTTTTTTCAGGGGCTTGGTGCTGCAATGACCATGGCCTGCACCCCGGCCCTTATTGTTGACACCTTTCCGGAGGCCGAACGCGGCAGAGCGCTCGGCATGATGGGTTCGGTGGTGGCTTCAGGCCTCACAGCCGGCCCGGTGCTCGGGGGGCTGCTTATCCATTATTTTTCCTGGCGCGCCATTTTCTATATCAACATTCCCATAGGCTTCCTCACTGCTGCTGGAGTCTTCTTTCTCCTCAGGGGAGGTAAGGCGGATATCACCAGGCCGGAAACCTTTGACTGGCCCGGGGCAGCCATCCTTACCGTGCTTCTGGGGTCCTTGCTCATGGCCATCACGCATGCCTATGACTGGGGTTATTTTGCACCCCCCACCCTGTTGCTCCTGGCCATATGCATCCTGGCCGCAGCCTGTCTTCTCTTTGTGGAAACGCAAGTCCGCCACCCGATACTTTCACGCTCACTTTTTGCCATCAGGCTTTTCTCGCTGCCCATTGTAGCTGCGGTTATTCTCTTTGTCTGCCTATTCTCCCTTGTTTTCCTCATGCCCTTTTACCTCATACATCCACGCGGCTATCCGGTAAATACCGTCGGGGGAATCATGGCCAGCATCTTTGTGGCCCTATTCGTTGTGTCCCCTTTCTCAGGTGCACTTTTTGACCGCATCGGCTCCCGTCTTCTCTGCACTCTTGCCATGGCTCTGATTGCCTGCTCGCTTTTCTCCCTCTCCTTCTTGCCTGCCAAAGCATCATTTTTCTCCATAATCTGGCGTCTTTCCCTGGCCGGCATCGGCACAGCCGTTTTTTTGCCGCCCAACAGCGCTGCCGCCTTCAGCGCCGTAGCGCCCGAAAACCGCGGTGTCGCCTCAGCAACAGTTGCTGCAGCCCGGAATCTCGGCATGGTCCTGGGCGTGGCAATTGCCGGAGCCATCTTTAACAGCGTATTTTACAATTTAAGCAACGGCATGAGTCTGAAGGAGTATCACCCCCTTCTTGAAAACATATTTATGGACAGTTTTCATTTTGTCATGAGGGGCGGAGGCATTATCGCCATTCTCGGCATGATCATTTCCTTCCTGCGCGGCCCGGAAAGAATGAAAGCTGGCAGCCGGTAGTTACAAGGTGCCAGAATGATTTTTTTTAAGCTGATTGCTGTCCCCTGATCTTTTCCGCCATTTATAAAACTCATGGCTGACAAAAAGCAGGGCAGGGAATGGCAGCAGGATCCACAGGTCTGTGAGTGGGACAGAGGCCGTGTTGAAAACATTCTGCACCGGTTCGACATAGAGCAGCATCCAGATCCAGAGCAGTTCAATAACCATGGCGCCAATCAAGAGTGGATTTGAAAAAAGCCCCAGACTGAAAGCGGAAAATTCCCAGCTCCGCATGGTCCAGACATTCATGAGCTGGCAGCTGATCGCCCCGAGAAGGGTCATGGTCATGGCCTGGCGGTGCAGGTGGGGATCTGCAAGGTCAACTATACCATACTGCCAGCCATGCAAAAGCAGAAATGAAATAAAGGCTGCCATGGCCGCTGTTGCCTCGATAATACCTACGAAAAAATAACCACGTTTGAATACTTCCCAATCAAGAATTTTCTCCTGGCTGCCTGCAGGCGGCCTGTGCATGATATTTTTTTCAGGTTTTTCACTGCCAAGAGCCAGGCCCGGCAGCATATCCGACCCCAGGTCAATGGAAAGAATCTGGATAACCGAGAGCGGCAAGGGAATTTTCAGGAAAAACTGCAGGATATAGGGCACGATTTCCGGCACGTTTGATGAGAGAATATAGGTGACGAATTTTTTTATATTAAAATAAACCGTCCTGCCCTCTTCTATGGCTGCAACGATTGTGGAAAAATTGTCATCCAGCAGAATCATGTCTGCTGCCTCTTTGGCTACCTCCGTGCCGCTTCTCCCCATAGCGATACCGATATCAGCCTTTTTCAGGGCCGGGGCATCATTGACGCCGTCTCCGGTCATTGCAACCACCTCGCCGCAACTCTGCAGGGCAGACGCGATCCTTAACTTCTGATTGCTTGCCATGCGGGCAAATAGAATATTCTGCTTTGCCAGAATTTCTTCAAGTTTGTCATCGCTTATCTCTTCAAGTTCGTTGCCATTTATGACCCCGTCATATTCCATGCCGATTTTTCGGGCAATTGCTGCTGCAGTATGGGCGTTATCCCCAGTAATCATCATGGCTCTGATGCCCGCTTTTTTACATATTTCCACAGCCCCTGGAACTTCAGCCCTTGGAAGGTCCATGATTGCCACAAGCCCGAGAAGCATCATGTTCTCTTCACTCTCTCCCTCGCCCATGGCCACGGCTAATACCCGGTAGGCCTCATTTTCATAAGCTTCAGCCTGGGCGCTTACCTTTTTTCTATACTCTTCATCCAGGGGTTTTGCGGTCATGTTATTATCCTGATAGAAGCTGCATTTTTCCAGAACCACTTCTGCGGCACCCTTGGAATAAATTAAGGATTTCCCGTTCTCCTGTACTACAGAGGACATCATTTTCCTTTCACTTGTAAAAACGTGCTCTTTCTTCTTTTCCCCGGAGATTTCCTGAATGTTTTTTTTATGTGCCGCCGCAACTATAGCCAGTTCAGTGGGGTCCCCCCGTATGCCCGTTTTATCAATGACTGCTTTGCAGTTATTTAAACCTGCCTGCAGTAACTGCGTCAGCCTTGCAACACCTGTTGCAGATTCCTGGTCAAATGTGAATTCGCCTGATTCCTGGTACCCCTCGCCGGTTATGCTGATCAACTCTCCGCCGGTCAACCAGATGGAGCGTAATGTCATTTCATTGCGGGTCAGGGTTCCTGTTTTGTCCGTACAGATGACAGAGGCACTCCCCAGGGTCTCCACCGAATCAAGATTTTTTATTAGGGCGTTTCGTGTTGCCATTCTCTGACTGGCAAGGGAAAGTGACAAGGTAATGGTTGGCAGCAAGCCTTCGGGAACATTTGCAACAATGAGCGACAGCGCAAAAATAGAGGCCATTAGCGGGCCCTTGGCAGAAAAGAGACCCAAGACGAAAAAGACCAGGCCCATGATCAGGGCAATGACGGTAAGTATTCTCGTGATCCTGATTATCTCACGCTGCATTGGTGTTAAACTTTTCTGTACATTCTTGGTAAGGCTTGCGATCTTGCCGAATTCCGTCGCATTAGCAATAGCGCTGACTACCGCGATGCCGTTTCCGGAAATAACCGTAGTACCAGCAAATACCATGTTTTTGGCACTAAGCGGATTAGACTGTTTTGATGGCTCACTGTTGCGCGAAGCCGGCACTGATTCTCCGTTGAGGGATGAGAGGTTTAGATACAACGAAGAGGCTTCCAGCAGAATACCGTCTGCAGCTACCTTGTCACCCTCATCCAGGACCATGACATCACCCGGCACAAGTTCTTTTGAGTCTATAGTTGCTGTCTCTCCCTCACGGCGGACGTTGACCATCGTGGGCATGAGTTTGAGCAGCGCCTCCATTGCCTTGTCCGCCCGGTATTCCTGCCAGAAGGTAAAGGTGGCATTAATAATGACTGCCCCTAAAATGGCGTAGCCCAGGATGTCATTGCCCTGGCCGGGAGCAAAACGATCGGCAACAAAGGATAGCACAGCTGCGACTTCAAGAAGAACTGCAAAAAACTGGACATATTCCTTCAGGTAGGAGAGCAGGTAGTTCTTTTTTTTCTCCCCCTCTAGGACATTAGGCCCAAACTCCTGCTGACGCCTGACAACCTGCGAAACAGCCAGACCGTTTTCAGAAGTTTTCAGACTGTGCAGCAGTGCAGCTTTTTCCTGCATAAAAATCTTCATCTGGCTTTTCCCCGTAAATAAAAAGCAATGGTGTTGACAGGAGTGCAGCGCTGCAGACGCTCAATTGGCTTGGGTTTGGTAAAGGACGAATAGGCTGACAACCTTTCTCCGCCAATTACCATGAGTTGGAAATCATTGTGTGAGAGATGGTGCAATACCTGATCAATCTCGTTGATGGCAATGGCGTGTTTGAGACGCAGGGGGATATCCATGAGTTTAGCCAAATGTATATAGTGGGAAAGCCTGTCATCGATTTTCTGCAGAATTCTCTTGGTGTCGCCCAAATCCAGGCTTGCCCTTCTTTTTTTACTGGTAACGGTTACACTGTATATCTCCGCGACGGCCTTATAAGCACTGACCATTGAAGCAAAAAAAGTAAACTTTTCTACCGACATGCGGTCTTGCTTGATCGGCAGAACGATCCTTTCTGTTGACAGGGTAGAGTGGACATGCACAACCCTGACCTCTGCCAAATCTGCAGGCAGTGACATGCTTCTGAGTTTTTCACTGAAGGCGAGATTAAAAAATTTCTTCCGTTGACGATAGCGGGTACTGCAGAAAAGAATTTCAGACTTGTTCTCAGAAAGGTAACGTTTTACAGTCTCTGCCGGGGGACCTTCAAGAATGATCCTTTCGGGCACAATATCATACTCCGCTGCCGCCCTCTCAATATTCGCCATGCTTTTTTCAACGGCGGCAATGGAGTCGTCCGGGTTGGCGACATGCAGTAAAATCAAAGGCAAGCCCTGGATTCTGGCAAAATGCAGACTATACAGGGCAGCAACTTCCGATGTCACCTGACCGTTTATGGCAGCTATCACATTCATTATCGCACCCCCAATAAAAAAGACCCCAACACAAGATTAGATTTAATAGTGCATAGAGGCCTCTCTTTCTTAACTGAATAATTTATTCCAGATTATCGCATAGGCGTAATTATATTGTATTTTATAAATGTGTCAAACGTGCAACGGCTTATAGTTGAGGAGGCCCGTCCACTTCTTTCTCTGCCTCGATGTGGTTTCCATCCTTTTCCTCATGCTAATTTGCCTACAGTGCCTTTTGCGGCCGCACTTCATACTCATGAAATAAGTCAGGATATACTTCTAAACAGGATTGAAATACCCAGGACTTGAACTGTTTAAGCCTTTCTTACAATAAGGCACCTGTTATTAATTTCTTTGCCGTTTAATTTTTTGATTGCCGTTTTCCCTTCTTCCCGAACCGCCATTTCCACATACCCAAAATTCTTTGACTGCCTGGTATACTGGTCTGTAATGATGCGGGATGAAAGAACTTCTCCAAACGGGCTAAAGAGATCCCTGAGTTCCATTTCGGTCATATTATAAATCAGATTGCCGACATACATTTTCATAAACAGGCTCCTTTTGAGGGGCTGTGGCAACAAATAGACTAATGGTATCGGGCAGATAACGCTGGGATAGTATTAACTTGTTGCTGTGGCAAGAAACTTACGCACTATCATTAATGCAATAAATAATTATGATACACCATACCCACATATGATTTATTTACAAGCTATTTAATTTGGACAGGGTGGCAATCAAGCATGGAGGACAACTGCTAAGGTGGAGTGAAATTACCGCTTTCCCTTTGGCAATGGTTGGAGGGGGGGCTATACTAGTTCTATGTGTGGCTCCAAAAAGCTTGCACAAGTTCTTCTGTGCATTGCTGGCTCTTTGCTTCCCATTTATCTATATCATGTTCAATGGCGTTACTTTTTTTCTGATATTTATTTCTCAATTCATTATGGACCCTTACTGTGCGATCTTTCAGTAACCTTACTTCCTCAAAATAATTATCCCATGTTTCTTTTAATCGGGTTTGATATTTAATTATCATCCCCCCAATCGTGCTGCACTCCTCCAGCTTGTTTTTTATATTCTCATCAAGCTTTTCACCTTTCTTGTATCTCAGAAAAATCTCATTGGCCTTATCCTTGGTTTCATTGTCTTCCGCGCTTATATATATGGTAATCGGACTCTCACCGATAAAAACGAATTTCAAGGGATATTTTGTTATTATTTCGTTAGCCTTTTTGTTGCCCCTATCAAATGAGGTGACTTTAAAAGCCAATTCCCTTGCTAATTTTATATCCCCCAGATTTTCCAATGCCTCAATAGTGACATAATATGATTCAGGCTTCCGGGGATCCATATCAATGATATTTAAGCCATCAGCCAGAGCAAGCACATAATTCTCTACTTTTAAATAAGCCTCGCCCCTCTGTTTATACAAGTCAAAAGATGGGTTGATATTTATTGCTGCTGTAAAGTCATTTATTGCATCTGCATATTTTCCCATATCAAAAAATATTTCTCCACGACACATATATGCGGCTCTGCTGGGATTCAGCATTATAGAATTGTTTAAATCCTCTAAAGCAAGATCCATTTCACCGGAATCTCTATAAGCCTTCCCCCGTAACAGATAAAATTTATACTTCATATCTGCAGGACTTTTTTCAATAGCCTGCGTAAACTGATGTATGGATATATCGGCAGATACCAAAGTAGGAAAAACTAAGGCAGCAACTACAATTATTGCAAGGTATTTAATAAATCTCATGCTTCACCTGCGGATTAAAAGTGAAAAAAGATTTAATACCAGAACTGAAATCGGAACAGTCATTAAAAATCTTTTTCTCAGGTCTTTGCTAAAAAAAGATGCTCATGACCGGACGCCCGATAGCTGATATATAAATTCTATAATGAATTTCCGGAAGAACTGTCAACAGAAACAATATATTTAAAGAAGCCTTGCTCTGTCTGCAGCCTGCAAATAATTTGACATGGGAGATTCATGGTGCCCGCTAAATGGGCTGCTGGCATCAACCTTTTAGACTTGGAGCGGCTTCTTCATATTGTCCGGATGCCCGGAAGATATAAAACTTGCATTAGATCTGCCCGCCAAATTCCGACTCTACTGTTTCAACCTGAGCCTGAATCTCTTCCCAGCGCTGATACAAGCGTTCCAGTTTACGTCCCAGGGAGTTGTACTCCTTGCCAGCCTCGGCAAATTTATCCTGGTCCTGGTATAGTTGCGGTTCTGCCATGAGCAGCTCCAGTTCCTTTTTGCGTGTCTCCAGCCGCTCAATCTCCTCTTCTGTATGAGCCACTTCTTTTTTCAGGGGGTTAAGCTTTAAAGCCTTCTCCTGCCTCATTTTGGCCTGTTCCTGCCTGGCCGCCTTGCCTCTCTGTTTTACAACCGATTCTGCTTCAGTCTCATCCCGGCCGGCAACCTCCTGCAGGTCTGCTTTATCTCCTTCCTGGAGAATTTTCAGCTTATACATATAGTCTTCTATGTTGCCTTCATAGAGGGTGGTCCTTCCTTTTTTTATTTCCAGCACTTTATTGACAAAACGGTTTACAAAATGCCGGTTGTGGGACACGATGATTATGGTGCCGTTATATTGCACCATGGCTTCCTGCAAAACTTCCTGGGAACTCATATCCAGGTGGTTTGTGGGTTCATCGAGTATAAGCAGATTGGCCGGCTGCACAATCATTTTTGCCAGTGCCAACCTGCTTTTTTCTCCTCCTGAGAGTACCTGTACTTTCTTGTCCACTTCTTCGCCCTTAAAAAGAAAAGTGCCGAGCAAACTACGTATTTCCGTAATACTCATATCACCGGAAACGGCTGACAGAGTCTGCAGAGCAGTGAGGCTTGGCGCCAGTTCCTGGGCTTGATGCTGGCCGAAATAGGAAATTTTGACATTGTGGCCGATCCGAATTTCCCCTGTATCAGGCCTTATTAAACCGGCAAGAATCTTCATAAGGGTTGATTTTCCAGCACCATTCACCCCCACGACAGCCATTTTATCACCACGCTGCAACTGAAAGGAGACACCCTGGAATACCGTCTTGTTTTCATAATCCTTGCCCAACGATTCAATATCCAGGGCTAGGCGTCCACTTGGTGCTGCCGGCGGGAAACGAAACGATACTTCCTGTTCTGCATCGGCCAGCTCTATGCGCTCCATACGCGACAACTGTTTCAGGCGGCTTTGCACTTGTTTGGCCTTGGTCGACTTGGCGCGGAATCGCTGGACAAATCGCATGGTCTGTCTTATCTGGGCCTGTTGATTAGCATATGCAGCCCTCTCAACCTGCAACCGTAATTCTTTATCTGCAACATATTGAGAGTAATTTCCCTTAAAAGCTGTAAGGCGCCCAAGGCTCAGCTCCCAGGTCAGTGATGTCACCTGGTCAAGAAAGGTCCTATCATGGGAAATAATCACCAGCCCGCCGCTATAGGTAAGCAGAAAATTCTCCAACCAGGTAAGGGAATCAAGGTCGAGGTGATTGGTCGGTTCATCGAGCAGCAGCAGATCAGGCATGGCAAGCAGCAGCTTGGCAAGCATCAGACGCATTAGCCAGCCGCCGCTTAATGAACTGCTGGGACGGTCAAAGTCCGCCACAGAAAAACCCAGACCCATGAGTACCTTTTCTATCTGGGACTTTAACCGGAAGATATCAATTTTTTCCAAACGGTGCTGCAGCTCTCCCTGTTGTTTCAAGAGAGTGCTGAACTTTGCATTTTCGGGATCAACCTCTCCCAGCCGGCGATTAATCTCATTAAGCTCCTGCTGCAAAACCAGAGCGTCGGCAAAGGCATTTTCCGCTTCCTGATAAATGGTCCGTCCCGTATCAAGCGCTGTAGCCTCCTGGGGCAGATAGGCCACGCTGAAGCGTTTTGGCCGTTTTACTACACCGGGATCAGTCTCAATAATGTTGCAGATAATCTTGAGCAGGGTTGATTTACCGGCGCCATTGACCCCGACAAGACCGATGCGGTCATTATCGTTGATTCGGGCTGAGACATTATTGAATAAATGCTTGTCGCCGTAAAGAATGTCGAGGTTATTGATGGTAAGCATGAAAAAGATATAAAAGTGACTGAAATTGCAAGTGGTTACCGTATGTTAAATTCAATTCAGCTATGCATGGTCAGCATGCAACTTAAAATAAGGTGTCAAGGATTTCAGGACTTATTTTTAAGAATTCTTGCAGGCTGTATCAGAGCACCCTCAGCCTGTCTGTCCCGCAATCGTCTTTCGTTTTGTTGCATGATAATAATAAACCGTTGATTTTAATGAGACTCATTGTCTGAATCATAACGCGGCATTCATCATTGGTTTTTGTTCACCGCCAGGAATATTGGAACTATTTATCTTCCCAGGCCAATCAGGTGCTCTACAGGAAAAAATAATCCCCAACACACCACTACCACAATTCCCCCATAAATTGTTATCAATAAACCGATACTGAATTCCTGACCTGGTTCCTATCAAAAACAAGTTTAACACCATCCAATAATCCAAGGGCGGTCAATCTCTTTATACTGACATTTCCGGGGCCGCGAAAGGCAGATTCATCTGCAGCGGCGATGGAAAGATGTTTTTCACGTCCGATCATTGTTTGATGGAGTATTTTTCTGGTTTTTTTGAAAAGAGTTCTTGCCATGACCAACTCGCCAAACGCAGCATGATACGGTCCAGCCACCACTTTGAGTGCAAGTTCCGTAGAGGGCTGCAGTCCCATGCGCACCACCCTGATGCCGTGCTGGTCAAAAATGGATTTCAGTCTGCAGCAAAGCGCTACAGCCTTTGCCAGTGTCAACGGCTTATAAGTGATGTTCCTGTACATTGTCTCCAGACCGCTGCCCTTGATTACCAGTACAGGGTATATTCTGACAAAATCAGGTGCCAGCCCGGCTATCTGTTTTGCTGTTGTCATAAGCTTCATTGTATTGTCACAGGGAAGGCCGCACATAATCTGGGCGCCGATTGTGAATCCTTGTTCCCTAAGCAGCCTGATGGCATCTACCGCCTCCTGGACTGAATGCCCTCTCCCGCTTGCTGCCAGAACCTCCTGATCAAGGGATTGAATGCCAAGCTCAACAGTGGATACCGAGTACTCTTTTAATATGCGGACAGTTGTATCATCTATATAATCAGGCCGGGTCGAGATCCTGATTGAATCCACCGTTCCTTTTTTAATATACGGCTTAACAGCACTAAGCAGCTCTCTCTGCCTTGCTAAGGCAATCCCGGTAAAGCTGCCGCCATAAAAGGCGACCTGCACACCCGCATTGTTTTCTTTTCTGGGACGGTTTAACCAGGACTCAATGATGTTTTCCACTGCCGCAGGGGTTACGGGTTCCTCAGCTGACCCTGAATGGCCGGTTATCGTATGCTGGTCACAAAAAATGCAGCGGTGGGGACATCCCTGGTGCGATATAAAAATTGGAATTACAAGAGGTGTCATAAGGAATAATCTTGTGTACCATTAAAGGAAATACGCCTGAGGTGCTTCTGCGTTATTTATCGAGGGGAATTTTTAATTTCATAAGTATTTTCCACCATGAATCAAGAGTCGCAAGGGCTGTTTCTGCTGCCTGCTGTTCCGCCGCTTTCTTGCTGCTGCCAGTGCCCACTCCCAGGACCTCGGATATGAATCTCACAGAGACCGTGAATTTCTTTGCATGGTCCGGCCCCTCTTCAGTATCAAGGTGATACGTTGGTGCCCGGTTAAACTGCTCCTGGAGTTTCTCCTGCAGCAGGCTTTTGGCATCGTCAACAAGCATCTTCTCTTTTTTTGCTGGAAGCATTGGCGCAAAATGGGCGTTGATAAAATGAAGTGCCGTTTCATAGCCGCCGTCCAGGTAAACAGCTCCCACAAGAGCCTCGAACGCTCCGGCAAGGATCGAAAATTTCATTCTGCCATGCGAAGCTTCTTCACCTTTGCCAAGCATGAGGAAATCGCTCAACTTAATCCCGCCGGCCATTCTGGCAAGACTGGCTTCCTTGACCAATTCGGCCCGCATTTTTGTCAATTCTCCCTCTCGTATGCCGGGATACAAATGAAAAAGCATGTCGCTGACTGCCAAATCAAGGACCGCGTCACCAAGAAACTCGAGAGTTTCGTTATTTATGCCATTGTCAAGTTGTTCGAAACCATATGAACTGTGAACAAGGGCCTGCTGCAAAAGGGCCACATCGGCAAACTTAAAACGCAGCAACACCTCCAGTTTCTGCAGTTTGTCCTTGTTTTCCCGTGCCAGCTGCTGAATGGTCTTCATGCTGAAATTTTCCTGGGCTCAAAAGGGTATCAATTTCCCCTTGTCAAATAAATGTTTCTATGTTTAAGATGACCCCTCCGCGAAATCATGCTATGATTTCAATAGGGGCGGCGTAGCCAAGTGGCTAAGGCAGCGGTCTGCAAAACCGTTATTCACCGGTTCAAATCCGGTCGCCGCCTCCACCCTACAATCAAAAGGGGTTGGCACATAGCGCCAACCCCTTTTTTATTTATTTGCCAGCGCATAAATACCAGGTGCTAAATATTTCGCAAACGCATGCTTATATCGCATGCAGGGGCTGAATGTGTGAGCGCCCCAATCGAAATATAATCCACCCCTGTGTCAGCAACCTGCCGGACATTATCAAGGTTGATGCCGCCTGAAGCTTCCAGGAGGGCCCTGCCACCGACAATTTTCACGGCCTCACGCATCATGGGGGGATCCATGTTATCAAGCATGATAATGTCAACTGAGCAGGCAAGACACTCCCGCACCTGTTCAATACTTGCGGCCTCGACTTCTATTTTCATGGTGTGGGGGATCCTTTCCCTCATCCTTGTTACGGCATTTTTAATAGAACCGCAGGCCTGAATGTGATTGTCCTTTATGAGAACCCCGTCTGCAAGGTTAAAACGATGGTTGTGCCCGCCGCCGACCCGTACCGCATATTTCTCCAACATACGCAAACCAGGTGTTGTTTTCCTGGTATCAAGAATTTTGACCGGCAGTGGCTTCACCTTTTCAACGAACCTTGCTGTCAGCGTGGCAATACCGCAGAGACGCTGCACAAGGTTTAATGCAACGCGTTCAGCCTTCAGGAGATCCAGCACCGGTCCTTCAACTTGCAGCAGTATACCGCCAGGCGAGGACAGGGTTTTATCCTGGCTTGCCTGCATAATATCAATCGCCGGGCTCTGAGTTTTAAAGACGAGCGGCGCAACAGTTTCAATACCACAAACAACAAAAGAACCCTTGGCGACAAATTCTGCAGTTCCTCTCTGGTCTGGATTCAGAGTCGCTTCACTGGTAAGATCCCCGCTGCCTATATCTTCCTCCAGAAACTTCCCTATATCCTTTTTCAATACATTTACATCCATAGTTATTACATGCTGCGCATTACAATATTCTTTTATTTCAGGTAGTTAATAGTAGCCATCTGTCAACTCCTTTCTGTCCACTGTCAGTTACACACTGATAAAAAAGTGCCAGCAAGAACCACTCTATTCAAAAAAGTTCAGGATGTTAGGTACTTAAGATTTCAGGAATGCGGCCTAGATATTCTACACCGCAATGGCAAACAATATCGTGCAGCGCTGCTGATTGTTTTTTTCACCGTTACCCTTTTACAGCTGCATTAAGCGTTCCCTACCCTCCCTGATCTTTGCAAGCTTGGCCCGCAGTGTCTCCTGCTTTTCCTTCTCACCGGCAACTACCTCTGCAGGAGCATTTGACAGAAACTTACTGTTGCCAAGCTTCGTCTCGATCTTCTGTAGCTGTTGGGAAACTTTGTTCTGTTCTTTTTCCAGCTTGGCCAGTTCCTGTTCAACATCCACCAGTCCTGCCAGTGGTATAAAAATCTCAATTTCATTAAAGATGTAAGAGGCAGCCCCCTTGGGCCGCTTCCCTTCTGCCAGGATCTGCAATTCCTCCACCCGCGTCAGAGCCAGGATCGCCTTGGTGTTCTCCTGCAGGAGTTTACCTTTGCCCTTATCCGGGCAGATCACTGTTGCCTTGACTTTCGCAGACGGGTGTATACCTGTCTCGCTTCTGATATTGCGCAGTCCTGTTACCACGCTCATGAAAATGCCTGCTTCATCCTCTGCAGTGCCATTATTCCAGGCAGCAATTTCTTCAGGAAACGGCTCGGTCATGATGCTTGACCTGTCGCCAGGCAAAGCCGCCCATATCTCCTCTGTTACAAACGGTGTAATGGGATGCAGCATCCTGATGATTATCTCCAGAACCGTAAACAGGATGGCCCGTCCTGTTTTTTTCACTTTGGGGTCATCACCGTAGAGATCACCTTTAACCCACTCCAGGTACCAGTCGCAGAACTCATGCCAGACAAACTGGTACAGGGCATGGGCCGCATCGTTAAAACGGTATTCATTCAAACCCCGGTGCACCTCGCCTATGGTCGAGTTCGTACGGCTCAATATCCACTGGTGCTCCAGGGCAAGGCTGGAGGGATCAATTTCCTCAGCAGCATATGGCCGGCTCTCCTGGATATGCAGGAGGGCAAAGCGTACAGCGTTCCAGATTTTATTGATAAAGTGGCGGTAGCCCTCAATCCTCTCCTCGGAAAGCCTTATATCGCGTCCCTGGGCTGCAAATGCTGTCATGGTGAAACGCAGGGCATCTGTGCCGTACTTGTCCATTATGAGCAGGGGATCCATGACATTGCCCTTGGACTTGCTCATCTTCTGCCCCTGGGCGTCACGTACCAGTGCATGCAGGTAAACATCCCTGAAAGGGGTTTCCTTCATAAAATGCAGCCCCATCATCATCATGCGTGCCACCCAGAAGAACAGGATGTCAAAACTGGTTATGAGCACTGAAGTCGGGTAGAAGAAAGCAAGCTCACGAGTATCATCCGGCCAGCCCAAGGTGGAAAAGGGCCAGAGTGCAGAGCTGAACCAGGTGTCAAGGACATCTGTTTCCTGGACCAGGTTCGCGTTCCCACATGCTGGACATGTATCGGGATCAGTGTTGCTGACGATCAATTCACCACAATCAGCACAGGTCCATGCAGGGATCTGGTGTCCCCACCAGATCTGGCGCGAAATACACCAGTCACGGATATTATACATCCAGTCAAAAAAGGTATTTTCCCAGGTTTTGGGATAAATCTTGGTTTGTCCCTCCTTTACAGCTCTGATGGCCTTTGCAGCCAAGGGCTTCACTGAAACAAACCACTGTTTGGAAAGACTTGGTTCCACAACAGTATGACAGCGATAGCAGTGTCCCACACCATGCTGATAATCCTCTACCTTTTCCAGCAGACCGAGGTCTTCAAGATCTTTCACCACCTTCCTGCGGCAGGCAAACCTGTCCATTCCCGCATAGTCACCGGCTTCTTCATTCATTATGGCACTGTCGTCCATGACCTTCAGGGCAGGGAGGTCATGCCTCCGGGCAATCTCAAAATCATTCGCGTCATGGGCCGGGGTCACCTTCAAGGCACCGGTACCAAACTCTTTTTCCACGTGGGCATCAAAAACAATGGGAATCGTCCGATTGACTAAAGGAAGTACAACTGTTTTTTCAGGCAGGTCACTATAGCGTTCGTCCGCAGGGTGTACCGCTACTGCCGTATCACCCAACATAGTTTCAGGCCGCGTCGTTGCCACAACCAGATACCCGTCACCGGTGCTGAATGGATAACGAATATTATAAAGCCTGCCAAGCGTTGGTTCGTGTTCCACCTCCAGGTCAGCCAGGGCTGTATGACAGCGGGGGCACCAGTTGATGATATAATCGCCCCTGTAAATTAACCCCTCATCATAGAGCCTGGTGAAAACCTCGCGTACTGCCCGGGACAGTCCCTCATCCATGGTAAACCGCTCGCGGTCCCAGTCGCAGGAGCAGCCAAGGCGTTTAAGCTGGTTGATTATCTGGCCACCGGATTCTTCCTTCCACTGCCAGACCCGTTCGATGAATTTTATCCGCCCGATGTCATGCCGGCTGATATTTTCGGCTGCAAGCTGCCTTTCCACCACGTTCTGAGTTGCGATACCGGCATGGTCCGTACCCGGGAGCCACAGGGTATTGTAACCCTGCATTCTCCGGAAGCGCACCAGGACATCCTGCAGGGTATTATTCAGGGCATGTCCGACATGCAACACCCCCGTGACATTCGGGGGTGGGATAACGATTGAAAATGCCGGCTTTCCATCTTCCATTGTCGCCCGGAACTGTTTCTGCCGCTCCCAGTATGTATACCATTTTTTTTCAACGGTAGAGAATTCATAGGCTTTTGCCAGTTCCGGCTGCGGTAATTGTGTTTCAGGTTTATTTTCCATATTCTCATTATTGGGCAGTCAACATTTAGCAATAGGGTATTAAAAAGAGTTTTCTACATAACCGTCCAGGGTTTAGGCAAAAAGATATCCTGGTACAAATCCAGGGCATATCGGTCTGTCATGCCGGCAACAAAATCACATACAGTGCGATGATCCCCGCGGGTACTGCTATCAGGCAATGCCAATTCCTTGGGCAGTCCCTTTTCAAGAAAATAATGATACAATTCCCGTACCACCTTCTTGGCCTTGATAAAATCGTCATGCACCTTGTGAGTCTCATAGACATTTTTATACAGAAAGGTGCGCAGGTCGGAAATGGCCGACATGGTCTCCGGGCTCATGGCAAGCCGCACCCCTCCGTGTTCCAGGGTTGTATAGATTAGGTCCCGGACCATAGTGTTAATCCTTTGCGAGTGGGTCCTCCCAAGCTTTTCATAAAGATAGGAGGGCAGTTGCTCTTCCTTGATGATTCCGGCGCGCACGGCATCATCAAGGTCATGGTTCACATAGGCAATGATGTCGGCCACCCGCACTACCCGGCCTTCCATGGTCATTGGCAGCTCCGATATATCCTGCGGCAGAATTTCCTTCCTGCCTTTCGAATGCATGTTTATTCCGTCCCGGACCTCAAAATCCAGGTTCAACCCCTTGCCGTCATTCTCCAGGACATCAACAACTCGCAGGCTTTGTTCATAATGTCGGAATCCTCCGGGATACAATTCATTTAACACTGATTCACCGGCATGGCCGAAAGGGGTATGCCCGAGGTCATGCCCCAAGGCTATGGCTTCGGTTAAATGGCCGTTGAGCTTCAGGGCCACAGCCACGGTGCGGGCTATCTGCGAAACCTCGAAGACATGGGTCAGGCGGGTACGGTAATGGTCCCCTGTCGGGGCCAGAAAAACCTGGGTTTTATATTTCAGGCGGCGGAAAGCCTTGCAGTGGATAATCCTGTCCCTGTCCCGCTGGAAGGCAACACGGATATCGCATTCAGGTTCAGGCCGCAGCCGTCCCTTGCTTTTCTTGCTGAGACAGGCATATGGAGAAAGGATCTTCTCCTCGTTTGCCTCCATCTCTTCCCGGATTGTTCGACCCATATCTTAGGCCTGCAATATCTACCAGTGTAATAAATTTATCAGTTAACTGCCTCTGGATCTTTTGCTTGAGGGGACTGGCATGCCTTAAAACAATTTATGTCCACATTGCAAAAAATCCCGGAGCATAAATTACGTGGTAAGCGAAGACTCAGCTTATATGAGCCGTGGCTGGCACCGATTTTCGTAATTTTTCAGTGTGACCTGTAGAGTTAAATACATTGTTCTCCCTGCGCAGAAAATCAGCTTTTCCAGAGCATCATAATTATTACTTCGCAAAAAACTGCAGGCTGCACCTTATGCAGCCATGCGCTATGTTTTAGCATCAGCCGGAAATGAGAACAAGTCTTTTTGCAACATTATTGCAGATGCTTGGCAATAAAGATTGCGAGATGCTCTGCTTTGCCCCTTTTGTCTTTTGCAGCCAAGCCAAGCTGCCACTGCAGCAGGCAGCCCGAACATGCTGTCAGCACAGTCTGGGCCGAAATGTTGCCAAAATCATCCATAAGCCTGTCCCGGACCTTCTGGGCCAGATCCGGGTGCGCCACCTGAAAAAGACCTCCCTGCCCGCAACATTGTGGACCACTGGGAAGTTCCTGCATCTCTATACCCGGAAACAGGCTGATAAGCTGCCGGGGCTCACTTGTGATATGCAGCTTGAACCGCAGATGACATGGGTCATGGTATAATACCTTTATGCTGGAACCGCTAGCAGCCGGAATCAAGGCCTTGCCGCTGTCCGAAAATTTCTCTAGAAAAAAAGTAGAGAATTCCTGCAGCCGCTCTATAAAACGGACGGCCCTCTCACGCCATTCCGGATCATCTGCTAAAAGTTCATGGTATGACTTTAACTGGTAATAGCAAGAGGAGCAGGAGACCAGGATGGGGAAGTCATTTATCTCAAAGGCTGTTATGTTTTTTTTTGCCAGATCACGTGCCTCGTCTATTCTGCCAGCAGCCAGGGCAGCCATACCGCAGCATGCCTGCTCAAGGGGAACATCAGCTTTATGGCCAGTTGTCCTGGCAACCAGAAACTGCGTTGATTCAGCTATGTCCGGCTGCAGGTGATTGGCAAGACAGCCCATAAAATAACTTGTCCCTGATTTTTCCCGGCGTTCCTGCTGTTCTTTACCCTCAGGCAACTCTGCTTTCAGCCTCTCGATATAGCCTGCTGCCGGCAGTTTGAATGCTTCCTGGCCAAAACTCTGCAAGCGTAAGCGCAGGCCGCTATCGTGCGGCAGCCATTCGCCCAATATCAGGTTGGCAGCCTTGCCTATCCTGGTCAAGCCTGACAAAAGAGATGGGTGAGCAAGAGCCCTGCGTGATAGATATTTGATAAATGAAAGTCCTGAAAGCCTGGGCAGTTCAGAGCGGACTTTAATAACCAGTTCCGGGGTATCTACACCCCTTGGGCAGGCATCCAGGCAGGCGCCGCACAGCAAACATTTGGAAAAAATGTCCGCATAATGCGACGAAACCTCATCCTTTTCTATCCTGGACCCGAGGTGCTGCTTACCGCGTGGAGTATGTATTTCATTGCCAGTGGCCAAATACACCGGGCATACGGTATTGCAGGTACCGCATTTAGCGCAGGACTCTCCATACCTCTTGCTGTTATTTTTCATTTATCTGTCTGCAGAACTGTTTATTCCCTGTAGTTTACGTTTAGAGATACCTGGGAAGCCGCTAAAGAGAGGAGACACTGCACCTTGATATACGAAATCCGAATAGCTGAGGATTTTCCGACAGATCGACACTCCTTTGGAGAGCATTTCTGCAATTTGTATCCATATATCACCAAAATAGGCTTTGGTGTTTGAGCGCTACCACACATAATTTACATCAAAACTCAATTTCACTGATACTTAAAATATATTCACTAAGGGACATGCATAATATTGTTTATCGCTGCCAGAGGAGATAAGCCTTGATAAAAGGTTCCAGGTTACCATTCAGAACACCTTCCACATTGCCGATCTCACAGTTTGTCCGGTGATCTTTCACCATTCTGTACGGCTGCAGAACATAAGAGCGGATCTGGCTGCCCCAGCCGATCTCTTTTTTCTCGCCGTGCAGACCTTCCTGCTCCTTGGCCTGTAATTCCTTTTCTCTTTCATAGAGGCGGGCCCGAAGCATTTTAAAGGCCATGTCCTTGTTGCGGTGCTGGGATCGTTCATTCTGGCATTGCACGACAATACCTGTCGGCAGATGGGTAATGCGTACAGCCGAACTGGTCTTGTTTACATGCTGCCCGCCAGCTCCGCTGGCCCTATACGTATCAATACGCAGGTCTTTTTCATTGATATCGATATCAATAGTGTCATCAAGCTCCGGAAAAATAAACACTGAAGCAAATGAGGTGTGCCTGCGCCCACCGGCATCAAACGGGGAGATGCGCACCAGGCGGTGGATACCCATTTCCGAACGCAGGTAACCATAGGCGTAATGACCTTTGACCAGGACTGTTACACCTTTTACGCCCGCCTCATCTCCGGGCAGGTAATCGAGGATATCAGTCGAAAAACCCTTTTCCTCAGCCCACCTGAGATACATGCGCAGAAGCATATCTACCCAGTCCTGGGCTTCGGTCCCGCCGGCTCCAGCATGAATGGTCAAAAGGGCATTATTCTCGTCATGCTCGCTGGAGAACATGCACTCCAGCTCAAAGTCATCGACCCTGGTTTCCAAGTTATCGAGGGTTTCAGCCACCTCCTTTTCCGCTTCTTCATCTTCCTCCTCCAGGGCCATTTCAAGCATCAGGGAAGCGTCTTCCCAGGTTGAATAGCAGGTCTCCCAGGACTCTATTACCTCCTGCACCCTGCCTCTTGCCTGTTGGATTTTCTTGGCTGCAGCTGTATCTTCCCAAAAATCCGGAGCAATGATCTGTTTTTCAAACTCGACTAATTGCTCTTTCTTGCTGTCTACCTCAAAGATGCTCCTTCAAGGCGAGTATGCGATCCTTCAAATCCTGGAGTTTTTGTTTCAGTTCTGCTGACATATGCTAAATTCCTCCTCTGAATGGAATATAATAATCATCTCTGGAGAGGATTGCATCACATCTCTTTGCGCTTCTCTTTTCTGACTAAAAATGCAAAGGGAATACTTGCAAGCAGGCATAACAGCCCAAAATGGTGGCCAAAACCAACAAATATTGTTTTTGTCTGCAGCAAAGGCACATTCTCCACCAGGTAAAAAGGCTGAAAAAGAGGGGAACTTCTGTTTATTCTTCCCAGCGGATCAATAACAGCACTTACCCCTGTGTTTGCAGAACGCGCCAGGCTCCTCCTGTTTTCTACAGCTCTGAATACCGACATGGATAAATGCTGCCAGGGTGCACTGGAATGGCCAAACCAGGCATCGTTGGTGATGTTGACAAGAAGATTGGCGCCTCTGGCAGTCCAGTCTCTGGACAATTTCGGGAAAATACTTTCAAAGCAGATTAATACACCAATTGCCGCCCCTTGACAAGACAAGGGGTTGACTGGTTTACCGTTGCTGAAATTTCCTATATTTTCAACGAGTGGACCCGGAAGCGAAAAATAGTCGCTGAGCGGAACATATTCCCCGAATGGGACCAGATGCTGTTTATCATAGCGCCCGCCAATTTTTCCTTCCGGCGTAAAAAGATAAGCACTGTTATAAGACTCACCCACTCCTGCCTGTTGTGAATCCCTGTCTTCAGGTGCTCTATAGAACGGCGCACCCGAAAGCAGCCAGATTTTCTGTTTTTTTATCAGACCGTTTTTCAGCCTGCGATAATAAAGGTTGTCACCGATTAAAAAGGGAAGGGCTGTTTCAGGCCAGACCAGTAGCACAGGAGATCCATCCTGCCGATCAATGGCCTGCTCCGAAAGGTGCGTGTATATATCAACTGTCTCAAGACGCATCGCCGGAGACCATTTCTGATCCTGTTCAATATTGCCCTGCACTACTGCAATCTTCATTTGCGGACTGTCGGAAATTATCCCGGATACCTGGCGATAACGGATAACATTATACCCAAGGACAACTAGTATTATGCACAGGGAAGGAAGGATTGCATAGAACCAGGCCTGCCGGAGCCTCATTGTCAAAACAGGCTGCGCCTCAGGGTCTGCAGACCTGTTTGCAATCCAGAGGACAAGAAGCAGGGCTGTCACTGTATTTATTAGTACGATATGAAAAGTAATACCGAAATGACCTGTCAGGTCAGCTGTCTGTATCAGTAAAAGTGTTTTGTATTGTGAATACCCAAGGTCCTGCCATGGAAAACCCGAGAAAAGAAAAGACCTGACATAATCAAGACCTACCCAGAGGAGTGGTGCTGCCCATACTACCAACATTTCCCGTTGTTCCCAGACCTTGCTGATAATGACGCAAAAAAGTGCCAGATAACTGCTCATATACAGGGACAGGAGCAGCAATGCCGGTATCGAGATCCACAAGGGCAAATTGCCATATTTGCCTAAAACAATGAGAACCCAATAGAGCAGCGAAACATAATGCACCATGCCGGCCAGTAATCCCAGCCGGGCTGCCGCAGCTGGTTTAGCTTTCCTCACGGCCAGCAGGAGGGGGACCAAAGCCACCCAGACTGCGGGCCACAACCCCACAGTCCCGGGGAAAGAAAGAAAAAGCAATATCCCCGTTCCAAGGGCAAGGCAGTAGGACAGGAGGCTGCTGCTTCGTCCTCCTTGGGCTCTTGCGCTACCCTGCCTGGTCATTTTCTTTGGATTTTAACTGACTTGATATGACGTTTGGTGGCTGAGACAACTTTGAATATCAGGGTATCAAGTTCCACAATTTCGCCGGCCTTGGGCAGGTGACCAAGTTGATGGATGATGAAGCCCCCAACAGACTCATAGGGACCGTCAGGCAGTTCCACACTGAAAAAAGACTCGACTACCTCGATATCCTCCTTGGCATAAATCATGAGGCTACCATCCTGCAGGGCCCGCCATTGAGGTTCCTCCTTGTCGTATTCGTCATCAATCTCACCGACAATTTCTTCCAGCACATCCTCCAGGGTGATCAGGCCACGGACACCACCGAATTCATCGGTCACAATGGCCATATGGTTCTTCTTGGCCTGAAAGGCTCTGAGCAGGTCAACGATGCGCATGGTCTCAGGCACTAAGTAGGGCGGCTTGATAAGTTTTCTTATTTCAGGGCAGGCCTCAGGAGTATCAATGCAGACAAGTAGATCTTTCGCATTCAGTATGCCTATAATATTATCCTGGGAATCAGAATAAACCGGTATCCTGGTAAATCCTTCCCTGGTAATTAGCTTCAGCGCCTCTGGGACCCCGGCCTCCACGTCGATGCTGACCATTTCCGGTCTCGGCGTCATGATCTCATGGATCAGGGTGTCCCTGAACTCAAAAATACTATTGATCATCTGTCCTTCCTGTCGCGTGATCAAGCCCTGCTCTTCACCTTCTTCCAGTAGTTCCTGAATTTCCATCTCAAGGTCTTCAGTAGTATCAGGTGAACGGCTTAATCCGAGTTTGTCAAGGAGGCGGATCAATATATTTTTATTAGGCTGCGGGTCAGGTAAATCGGCTGAGGAATCTTGGTCTTTTTCCATGCAGAATTGCTATTAAAAAGTGAATAATTCAGAGAAATTTAACATTTATTTTCTATTATTTTCTATCATGCATGGGTAGGGAAAAAAAGGCATAAAGTCAAGAAAAAAATTGACTGTTGACAGCAAAAAAAGTATAAAAATCGCCTTTGAAATTTCAAAAAGGGGATGAATAAGTAAATGAATGCTGTTCATCCCCTTTTTGTTATGATAGACAATATAAGATATAATTCCGTTTCACATTTGTATCTGCCTGGTTATAATTTATTTTTTTGGGGGTTTATGGCATAGTTACTGAAAATTTTACTAAGAATTATGCTCAGGCAACTGCAAAAATAAATAAACAAGTTTATTGTGAAAGACAAAATCCTCATAGCAAACAGGGGCGAAATCGCCATCAGGATAATGCAGGCCTGCAAGGACCTCGGGCTTGACTATGTTGTGGTATATACTGCAGCTGACGAAGAATCGGAGCATGTCCGGCTGAATCTTGACCGCAAAGGCAACACAAAGAAGGCCTGGCAAATTACCAGTTACACTGACCCTAATGATATTCTTGCAGTCGCTGACCATACAGATTGTACCGCTATTCATCCTGGTTACGGTTTCTTCTCAGAAGATTTCCGCTTTGCCCGACGGGTGACGGTGCGGGACAGACCGCTGACCTTTATCGGTCCGAATTGGCAGGTCATCAAAAACCTCGGCGATAAAATCAACACCAAGAATGTGGCAAAATCTCTTGAAATTCCGGTAATACCAGGCACGGACAGCCCGATCTATAATGAAATGGAGGCGGAGGTAATTGCCGATCAGCTCCTGGAGGACCAGAAAAGCCAGAATATCAAAAATCCCACCATACTTGTAAAAGCAGCTGCCGGCGGAGGTGGCATGGGCATTGAAGAGGTGCGAGAGATTGAACACTTCCGCCGTGTCTATCGTCAGGTACAGAATTATGCCAAGAGGCAGTTTGGCGATGCCGGGGTTTTGATTGAACAATGTTTGCGGGATTACAACCACCTGGAAGTACAGCTGCTCTGCAGCCGCCATGGCGAAAGGCTGCACTTCGGCACCCGGAACTGCACCATCCAGAGCAGTGGCCGGCAGAAAAGGGTTGAGGCGGCTCCAGGATTTGACGACAGCTGCTTTGTCTATGATTTTGATGCCCATGAAGTGCAAGAGAGTATTGTGCAGTATTCACTCAAACTCGCTTCCCATGTCCGCTATGACAATGTCGGCACCTGGGAGTGGATTGTGGCCCAGGACGGACAGCCTTACCTGCTTGAGGTAAATACCAGGATACAGGTGGAAAACGATATTTCCGCCCGTATAAGCTATATAAACGACAAACATCCCAACCTGATCAGGGAACAGATACGATTGGCCTTAGGTGATCGTATCGGGTTTACCCAGCACGATATTGACTTTAGGGGTGCAAGCATCGAGCTTCGTATCGTGGCTGAAGATACCAAGCGTGGTTTTGCCCCGTGGATCGGCACCATCGAGAAATTCAATTTCCCTGATTATGACTGGGCAGCAGTCTATACCCATGTACCCCAAGACAGACCGTACATCATACCAAGTGATTTTGACCCGAACCTGGCCCTGGTCGTCCTTTGGGGTAATTCCATTCAGGAAACAAAGGAGCGGGCAAGCAAATTTATGCACGAAACAGAGATTAGTGGCACTAATAGCAAAGGGGAGCCTATTATTACCAATATGGAATATTTGCATAACAATCTGGACCGCTTGCTCACATTTTAGCCCTCTTTGCTTATCAGACAAAACACGGCAGAGATGAGATGGTTGACATTGCAGCAAAAATCTCACAAGTCTTCACAGTGGGGATAAAATCAGTATTTTTTTGTCAGAGGCAGCGTCAGAAAGTTTTTCGAGCCAGGTAAAAACTTGTTCCCGATTAATGTAACACGATACTTACATGGACGACCTTCGTAAAAGACTTCACAAGACGGAAGAACGGCTCAATTATCTCATGAGAGTCAAGGACAGTCCGACCTGGGGTAACCTCTCAGGTTTTCAGGAGAAATACACCCACCTGAAGGACTCATTTTATGACTATGAGGAAGAGGAGCTTACTGAAAAGATCCATGAACTGGAAGAAGCGCTCACCTTTATCGAGGAGCGCTGCGAGGAATCGTTAAGCCCTATGGAGCGGGTCCGTATTGTCCGCAGTCCGCAACGTTTTACGCTCAAGGATATTCTGGAAAACGTCTACGAGGATTTCACCGAGTTAAGCGGTGAGGAGGATGCAAATATTGACCCCTCCATGGTGACCGCAAAAGCCCAGATAGTCAGGAGGATCAAGAACAAGATCTACCCTCAGCCGGTAATGGTTATCGGCCAGGAAAAAGGCCACGGGGAAGAATATCGTAACGGTGGCTCATGTAAGCCCTGGGGCAATGAAAAGGCCCTGCGCTACATGCGGGTTGCCGAAACAGAAGGCATCCCCATCCACTTTTACATTTTTACGCCGGGTTCCTTCCCGGTTGAGGACTATCCTGGTGCCGCCCAGCAGATAGCAAGAAATCTTTACGCCTTGACAAAGCTCAGGGTGCCAATGATATCTGTTATTTCAGAAGGCGGCTCTGGGGGGGCCGAGGCGGTAGGCCTTTCCGATTTTCGTCTCATGTTCTCCCATGGTTATTATTCCGTTATCTCCCCGGAAGGAGCGGCTGCCATTGAAGGTAAAATCCGGGAAGGTGAGAAGGTGCCCGCAGAACTCATTGATGCCTGTGCCGACCGTCTTAAAATTACTGCAGCAGATAATCTGAGGCTTGGGACCATTGACCGCATTATCCAGGAACCGATTCTTGGAGCAAAACGTGATGATTTTGCCTTTTTCAAGCAGATCCGCTCTGAAATAATCCGGGCCACTGATGAAGTCGTATTGAAAACCAAAAGCCTCAGGGCTTTCAGAGCTTACGACGTCAAGCTGAAAAAAGCTGAAGAGTCTGCCACAGAAGAGCCTGAAATACATATTTCCTGGGATCTCAATAACGATGAACTCAAGCGCCTTCTTAAGTATCGATCCCAAAAATACCGGAATATGGCCGCCTCCTATTTTGGGGGACAGCCCTCCTCGACCGAGGCTATTTATAGAAAAACGAGGAATATTCTTTTCAGAACATATTACGCCTTCCGCTATGATTTATTACGCCAGCAGCAAAAACAGATGGAGAAAGTTATCAAGGATGTATCCGGCGAAAGCTCTGTCCTGATCAAAAGAATAACCACCCCTTTTACTACTGCGTACAATTTCATTAGCCGCAAGCCTGAAACAAAAAAAATCCGTCCAACCATTGAACGCCCGATCATACCGGAAGAACTCGACATCTGGGACACCTATACAAGCCCGCTAGCTAACGAAGACCGCACCATAAGCTGCCCTAATGGGCCCAAGTACGGCTGCAAGGATCTCTGGATCCCTGACCTGTATGGTGAGTTCTGTGGGGTTTGTGAAAACTGCGGCCATCATTTCCCTTTGGAGTATGAATGGTACCTGAAGCACCTTTTTGATCCTGATTCCATAAAGGTTTTTAATACCGAAATCAGCTCCCTCAATCCATTGAGTTATCCTGGTTTTGACGACCGCCTGGAGCTGGACCGCGCCAAGACGCAACGCAACAGTGCCAATATTACTTTTTATGCCAAGGTAATGGATGTGGATATAGTAGTGACTATGCTCTACAGCGATTTCCGGAATGGGACAGTCGGGGCGGCTGAAGGCGAAAAGTTTGTCCGGGCCTGCGAAAAAGCACGCCTGAAACGCCGTCCTCTCCTGGCGTATGTCCATACCACAGGCGGCATAAGAATTAATGAAGGAACACTTGGTGTAATCCAGATGCCAAAATGCACTATGGCCGTCCGCGAGTATATTGATTCTGGTGGTCTCTATATCGTTGTGTATGACAACAACTCCTATGCCGGGCCGGTTGCCAGTTTTCTGGGCTGTTCGCCATACCAGTTTGCCATCCGTTCAAGCCGGGTTGGATTTGCGGGAAGCAGGGTCATACGGGAAACAACCGGTGAAGATGTGCCGCCGGATTATCACAACTGCCGGCAAGCTCTGAAACGGGGGCATATTCAAGGTATCTGGGATCGGAGGGATTTCAGAAAGAATCTTTACAAGGCACTTCTGACCATGGGCGGCCGAAACCTTTATTACCGGTAAGAGCGCCAAGGCTAAAAAACTGTAGTAACAAGGTGTCGCAAAAACATGTACGAAGATATTAATTTTAACGAAATAATCAATAAATACCGGTTGGATCCATATGATTACCTGGATGTCTTGACGCCACACACCGGGCGTATCACTTTCAATGTCACCGAGGGGGAAACGGTAGACGGCCCCAGCGGCAAATGGAACCATCACCCGGGAACATTATTGTACGTCCTCAACCGTGAAAACAACCCCAAGCCCATGAATTCACAGACAAACGGGGTCGTTACCAGCCTGCGCAAAGAACTTGAGGGGAAGTTTGTCGAGGCCGGCGAAAAACTCATGACCATTAAGCACCCGCTCAAGAAAAAGGAGATCATCGAAAACATCCTGCAGAATGTTCTCTACCTGTTCCAGGCTCCGGAAAAGGCAAAATATTTCTTCGCTCTGGATATCCAGGCCCGCCTTGAAAAGCAGGGTGAGAAAGCGGTCATTATCAAACCTGGTGAAGAAATCATTACCATGTCACTCATGAAAAGAGACACACCTCTCTATTATACCGGCGAAGAAGGCATTATCCATTCCGTATATTTCAAACCGGGTGTCAGCGTAAACCAGGGTGCCCCCCTCATCGGAGTATGCCCCGGGGATAAACTCCCTTTAATCCAGAAAATTATTACACATGTTAAGGCTGAATGGGCTTAAATGAGTATTTTCCCTGAGCCTATTCACCAAAATCTACTCCCTGTAACCTCCAATGTCCGAAATTAAAGATCGTATTTCCGGACTCATTCAGAAAATCACAGATGAAGAGGAACTCCCCTTACGCAGAAGGGAATTTTCTTTAGACACTGTAAATAGCGTATTGCGTTATGGCGCAATAATCGGTTCGACCTTAGAACATCATAAACAGGTCCCCAGGGGTATGGACTGGGCCCGGCAACGGATCCACTTGGCCGAAGAAGCAAACCGGTCTTTCCCCAGTGGCACAGTGATCCTGGCTGATGCAATGTTACAGAGCAGAGGCCGCTTTAAAAGACCCTGGCATGCCCCGCAGGGGGGACTCTGGATGACCCTTGTCCTGGTCAATACCCTGCTGCCTGAAAGCAACCTTCTCGTGCCCATGGCTGCCGGAGTTGCCAGCTGTGAAACCCTGCTCCATTATGGCATAACAGCCCGGCTAAAATGGGTAAACGATGTGCTGGCAGGGGGCAAAAAAATCTCCGGCATCCTTACTGAAACATTTACCGGTTCCCGTTTTGCTGAAGAATATGTCTTGATCGGCATTGGAATCAATGTGAATAACGACAAATTTCCAGCCGAATTCTCAGAGTTGGCGACTTCCCTCAAATCATCACTGGGTAAGGAAATCAGCCTGACGGAGATGACGGCAAGACTGCTGGTAAAACTGCGCTGGAATATCGGCTTGCTGTACTACGAAGAAGAAAGACACCTTGAAAAACTTGGCGGTATTGGGAAACGGCACGAGACGCGGGCAGAAAACAGGCATGAGGATGGACACCTGCTGCTGGATAGATATAAAGCCCTGACCGACGTCTTTGGGCGCCGGATACTATTCGGTTATGATGTCAGGGAGGATCCCCTGTTTAAAGCGAAGGTTGCCGGCCTTGACAGTTCCGGCGGCTTAATTCTTGAATTGGATGATGGCTCAAAAATAATCCAGCACAGTGGTGAAATCATCTACCTGGATTGACAGGTTTGCCCTTCGCTTTTTCCCAGAAAATTCCAGGCCGCAATCTCTCGCTGTAGAAGATACTGACCATAGACCCTGAATAACTGCAGCGCTTCCCGCACTGACACATCAGAGAAACGCAGCCTCTCCAATTTTTCCAGCGGCAGCTCCTGGGCATGCTGGAGCAGCTTGATGGTATTCAGGGACAGGGGGACCATCTCTCTCCCTATCAGTGCTGAATAACAATTCCTGCACAGCAGTCCATGCCGGCCCGCATGAAAAGCGTAAGGCACACCGGACTGCTCACCATTTTGACATTTGATGCAGCCGGAAAGATGCAGCCGATACCCAAGGAGCGTATAAAGCTTGACCTGGAAGAATATCTGCACCATAAGCGGAGTGCTGCCACGGTCAATGCCCTGCAAAGCCCAGTGTAGGATATGAAATATATTCTTATCAGCGTCATAATCTCTTGACCAGTAATAGATAAGTTCACACACAAGGGCAGCGTTCACATAGCGCTCGTAATCTTCCCGTAAACTCATAAAGGGGGCAAGCAGCTCGGCTTCCACAATACGGACAAGGCCTGCCCGGTCTTCCAGGGCGTTATACATGACATCGAGCAGGGAAAAAATTTCGAGCTTATTACTGAACCGTTTCTTACTCCTCTTGGCGCCCTTGGCAACTCCTGCAATTTTCCCTGCCTGCATGCTGTAGAAAGTGACAATTTTGTCTGATTCCCCAAGGTCATTTACCTTGAGAACGATAGCTGTCATGTTCTTTCAACAGAAAAGACCAGGAGCGCTTGTGGACAGCAAGGAACAAAAAGCCGGGAATTGCTCCGGACAATATCCAAACGGATTGTAGGGTGCCAGGTAGTTCATGTAAATCAAATAGAGAAGAATCCCCAGAAAGAGCACAACAAGGGGCAGAAACAACCTGCGTAAAGTTTCCGTGAAAATGTTCCCCCCATGCCCTTTCAGGGTAATCACAGTGCTGAAATCAAACCTTCGCCTTACTTTTTTCAAACTCTGGGCCTGCTGTTGATACTTTGCCTCTACCTCTTCAAAATCCAGGCCCAGGTATTCAGCATATTTTTTATAAAACGCTTTGATATATACTTCGGCAGGGAGTCTCTCCCGGTCATCATTCTCAAGGGCTTGCAGAACCATGGTTGAAATGCCCGTTGCTGCAGACACCTCTTCTCTATCAATATCACTGCTTATGCGCTTGTCACGTAAATAAGCTCCGATAGTTCGAGCAGAAGCCGACCGGACACCATGATTCTTCTTGTCTCCCTGCCCGCTATTTTCTGGGACTTGTTTTTCTGTGCCGATGCCTACAGTTCCTCCAGTACCTCATTAAAGCAATATCTTGATATACGACTCCTCCCGGAGACTTTTAACCCATGCCTTATACTGTTCCTCCATCTGCTGCCGGTAGAGATCATCCCTGATTTCCTCACGCACGGCTTCATATGGTGCCTTGACAACAAGATCTCCTTCACGGACCGAAAGCAGCTTGAAAAACTGAAAAGCATTGCCGGTTTCAATGATTGGGCTTATTTCACCCGGGCGCATTGCCAAAATCACGTCCTTCATATAGGCGGCCATTTCATCTTTCTGGAAAAGCCCGATATCACCGCCATCATGAGCTGAAGGTAAATTTGAATATGTTTTTGCCAGCTCGGTAAAACTTTCGCCATCAAGTACTCTTGCCCGTATCTCTTCCGCTTTTTCGCGGGCTGCCTCTTTTGTATCAAACCCTGCTTCTGCCAGTGTCACGGTGTTTCTCCAGGTAAAACCCATCTGCAGGATATGGTAACCACCCATACCTTCTTCCTGAGTGTATTCTTTCTGGTAGTATGCCTTGATATCCTCTTCAGTAATGACTATCCGCGACCGCACCTCGTAACTGACCAGCTTGGACTGGACAATCTGGTCACGGAGGTTCTCCCGGTATTCCTGCTCGGATATCTTCATTGCTGCCAATTCCTTCTTGAAATCCTCTATCGTGGCATTATTCCTTGCCAGTATCTGGTCGAGTGCTGTATCCACCTCCTGTTCTGATACCGTGATAGACAACTTCTCCGCCTGCTGCTGCACAATAAATTTATCCACCAGGCGCGAAAGCACTTCCTCTCGGGCTTTTTCCAGGGCCCTATCCACTTCTGCAGCAGGTGCCTGCGTTTTAATGCGTTCAAAAAACTCCCTGCCGGCCTTTTCCAGTTCAGAAAGGGTTATAACATCATTATTGACCACCGCCACGACCCGGTCAACAAGATGGTCAGCATGAGAAGGGGGCATCAAGAGAAAAGTTAAAAGCAAAACAGTAAGGAGTACACTAAACAGCTTCAACATTATATTAACACCATAACTTATTATAATAATTAAACAAATAACAAACAAGAGACTCCAGCTACATCAAGTTATCAGGATTCATACATACTCTTTTTAGTTTTAGCTAACAACCAATTATTATGACTATTTATCTTTCTGAACTGTAGATATGAAAGAGTATCAGAATATTGCTATATGCATCAACCATACCCTTGAAATACCTCCAGCCACTTTCTCCTGGCTTCTGCCAATGAATCGGGTGTTCCTATATCCATAGAGAATTCACCGCTGTCATATGCTTTCATCTTTCCAACCATGCGGGGCAGAACATCATAGCTCAGGTCAAGTGCTTCACGCCTCCTGTTCCCTTTCTGTTCCGGGTAATAGTCAAAAATTCTGTTATCAGCAATATAGATGCCCCCGGCTCCCACGTCAGACTTTGGGTGTAACGGTTTTTCCTCAAAATCAATGACAATATCATTGTCATCAAGACACACGATGCCGGCACGTTTTGGATCTGCACCCCGATAAATTCTTATGGTCAGGGGTTGCCTGTGGTTTCCATGAAAGACCAGCATTTTCTGCAGGTCAAATCGCGTCAGATTATCACCATAAATAATAAAAAATGGGCCCCTGCCGGCCCATTGCCGATTGGCCAGCAGGGTGCCCGCACTGCCCAACAGAACAGACTCATGATAGAGTGCAATTTGGGGCTTTTTATGCCTCCTCGACCAAGATTCTACAAAATTCTGCACCTGCGCGGGCAACCAGTATGTATTGATCAGAACCTCATCAATTTCATAGTGTGCCAGGTTTTCAAGCCATATCTGCAGCAGGGGTTTGCCATGAATCGGCAGCAGACATTTGGGTGTTGCATCGGTCAAGGGCTTCAGCCGTTCACCACGTCCTGCAACGAGAAGAAAGGCTTTGAGCAATTTCATAACATACTATCTTAACAATGATCCGCTGTTTATTTCTCGGTATCTTCTTCAGGCGCACTTCCTTTGCTCCACAGGTGGTCCTGGCCAAATCGCTCAAACCACCAGTCTTCCGCATCAAGCTGCTCATTATCACCGGGTATCAACGGGAAGCGGTATGCGTTACAATAGCGGAGCAATACATGATAGGCCTCGGAGAGTTCATGCATGGCAATATTTTCATTATTCTGTTTGATGCTTTTCTGCACATCAGGGTGGTGTTTTCAAGGGTTGCCTTTTTCCCAAGGCCAAGCAGGTCTGCAGCTGCCCTTATGGCAGCCCATTCATTTTTCGTCATTTTGCCTTATTTTTTTCTTTTTTCAATACGCGCCAGTTTGACTCAGTTCCCTCAAACAGGCGCCTGATATTTTCAGCATGCTTGAGCCAGATGAGCACCCCGATAAAAAATGCCAGAAATATGTGGTTGGCTGAACCTTTAAGCAGCCAAATCCAGAGACTCATCAGAGCAGCAACCAAGAGAGAGCCGAGAGCTACATACCCTGAGAAATATACTACCGCAATAAAGAGCAAAAGGCTTATCAGGACGGCCAATGGTTCAAGTACAACAAAAACCCCCAAGGCTGTTGCCACGCCCTTGCCGCCTCTGAATTTCAAATAAATTGAATACACGTGCCCAAGAAAAGCGGCGCCGCCACATAATGATACGGCAAGGTCCACCTCGTGGGGGCTTATCGCCATCCCTGAACGCACTAAATACCAATGCGCTGCAAGCATGGGAATCACTGCTTTAAGGACATCACCAACCAGGGTCAGAGCCCCAAGTTTTTTGCCCAGCAGGCGTGTTACATTTGTGGCGCCGATATTACCGCTGCCTGACTTGCGAATATCAACCCCGGTTGCCCTAGACAGAATGAGACCGGTGGGAATTGACCCTACAAGGTAGGCAACTATGATTAATAAGTATACTATTGGCTCAATATGCACTTGTTTTCATACCATGTAATTTAATTTGAGACTTCCGGGAAACCCCCAGATGAAAGTAATTTCAGACACAGGTGATCAACTTTTATCCGAAAGCCAGTTTCACACTTTGCATCAACAGCGGTGCTGGCACATCATTTTATAATCCGCCGCGCCACTTTACAATCAACATTAACCGCTTTAAAACGTTTCAGGTACTTTCTGACCTGCACTCTATTGAGAGTGTCCCTGCAATGATGAATACCCACATAAATTATAATCGCTGGCAAAGAAAAAACTCCTGAACCACGTCAGTCCAGATTTTGCGAGTCGTACATTAAATCCAAAGCGCGTTTAGATTCTGCAGTAAAAAAATACAGCGCCACCCAGTATCATTATCTGGTGTCATCATGTTTTACTTTTCTTGAATATAGGCTCAAGACCGCTCATCTCGGCATAAGCACCAATCTCATGCTGCAACCTCCGCACATAGGGACAATCCCACACAGCAAGTATCTTGTTCCGCGCCATGAAAACCGGGATCAATGCCCCATCGCTGCGCTTGGCAATATCAGGTGTTTTCTCAAGGACGTAGGGGAAGATCTGTGGTTTTCGGCAGACTTCGGGACGGTTATCATACACCGTACATCTTTTCGTGTCCGGAGCCAGCCTGGGGCAGATTGAACCTTCCGGCAATATCAGACTCCAGCCGTTCTCCCAGTGAAACAGGGTCATTTCATTTTTATAAAAGGGGGCTTGCCCAAGCTGCAGCGGCGGGTTGGACCGGGCTGTCAGTGCGCGGCTTTCTGCAGTATCAACCCTGCTGATATCAAAAAGGTCAATCTCGTTATCCCCAAGCGGTATCTCAAAAAATTCCTGCTTCATCCTCCCTTTGAACCCGGAAGCTTCATCAAACCTGCTGTTTGGCCCTGTACAGCAGAGCACGCAGCCGCATGGTCCGCACAGCAGGCTGTTTATTATTTCCAGCTCCCGGCTGAGAATCTGCTGTTTGATCCAGAGTTCAAGGGCCGGGCGCTTGGCAACGGGTTCCTCCTTTTCGTTTATGATAAACGGAAGCGCAGCAGAAAGTTTTTTCTTCCCCTTGATTACTTCAAATTCCCTGAGAAATGATGTATACGGCTTTAACAGCTGCTGCGGGTTATCATATAGAACACCCTCTAGTTCAACAGCTTTCGTCAGACTCCCCAGAACCACCTTAATGGTTTCAAAAGGGCCGGTCAGATACAAAAACTGCACCATATTGACTAGGGGTAGAACAGGTTTTCTCAGTCGGGACAAGCCCTGCTCAAAAATCGTATCATCATCTGCAATCATTTTCTATTCCCCTTCCAGCGGCTAGATTTTCGCAAAGCTGCAACCATAACCCATAAGGACCCTGAACACAATAATTGCGCTCCAGCCTGTAATCTCAGCCCATCTTCTTTTATTTCTGTTTTTTATTGGAATCTGAGCCTAATAATTATTATTGTTTATAAATTATACTTAATTAATCACAAATAAATGAAACAATGGCTATAAAAAAGATTCTCACTTTCCCAAATCCTGTTTTACGGCAGAAGGTTGAAACCGTTACCAGCTTTGACGATTCCTTGAAGGAGTTGGCGGATGACCTTGCCGAAACAATGTATGCTGCTCCTGGTGCCGGTCTTGCTGCCAACCAGATTGGAGTATGCCTGCGTGTTGTTGTTGTTGATGTCTCCGCCAGCAAGGAAGACAAAAAACACCTGGTTCTGGTCAACCCGGAGATCATTGATAAAGAAGGCCGCCAGGTTGAAGAGGAAGGCTGCCTGAGCGTTATAGACCTGACAGCAAATGTTGAGCGTTATAGAAAACTCCTGGTGCGGGCCCAGGATCTGCATGGCAAGTCCTGGGAATTTCCTGCTGAAGACTTTTTCGCCAGAGTTATTCAACATGAACTGGACCACTTAAACGGCATTCTCTTTATTGACCACTTGAGTTCCCTGAAGCGCTCCTTATATAAGAAACGTCTTAAAAAAATTTTGCGTGAACAGGAAGAGGAATCCTCCTGATATGGTTGCTATAAACCGTATTGTTTTTATGGGCACCCCTGAATTTGCAGTAGACTCGCTCAAGGCCCTTCTCGCTAAAGGTGAAAATGTTGTTTGTGTTGTTACCCAGCCTGACCGGCCCAAAGGCAGAGGCAGAAAAGTTTTGCCGCCGCCGGTCAAGGAGGTTGCCCTGCAGGCTGACATTCCTGTACTGCAGCCTGAGCGTATCAGGGGTGATGATTTTCATACCGTTTTGAGCAAATTTGAACCGGATATCATCACTCTGACTGCTTACGGCAAAATCCTGCCAGGGAATATTATCAATCTTCCACCATTGGGCACCATCAATGTACATGGCTCCCTTCTTCCCAAGTACCGTGGTGCTGCACCTGTGCAATGGGCTTTAATTAATGGTGACACTGAAACCGGCATTACCATCATGCAGATGGATGAAGGCATTGATACCGGAGACATACTGCTGCAGGACCGAATCCCTATTGATCCGGCTGACACGGCTGGGACGCTCTCTGCCAAGCTGGCTGCCTTGGGCGGCGCTACCCTCGGCAAGGCCCTTGATCTTCTCCGCCAGGACGTGCTGAAACCCGTAAAGCAGGATGATGAACAGGCAAGTTTTGCTCCACTACTCAAAAAGGAAGACGGGTTGGTAGACTGGTCCCAATCGGCAGAGATGATTAGTTGCCTTATGCGGGGACTTGATCCCTGGCCGACAACCTACACAACCCTATCCGGCCGGCGACTGCGCCTGTTCTCCCCGGAGGTCCTTGACAAACATCCCTGTCAAAACAACTTTCCCGGACCGGGCATTGTCTGCAGGGCTGACCGGCAGGGACTCCTTGTAACAACAGGGCATGGTTGCCTGCTTATAAAGGAAATCCAGCCTGAAGGCTCCAGGCGCATGGAAGTTCACGCCTTTATCAGCGGCAGGCCCATTGAGCCTGGGACTATGCTGGGCCAATGAAAAAACAGAAGGCAAGAATCCTTTTCTGGTGTTCGTTTCTGCTGCTGGTCAGTTCCGGCCTGGTCCTCCATTTTCTCTGGGGCGAAAGTTTGCTGACCCGGGCTCTGTTTCAGCTTGAAGATATCATGGCAAATGGCACCAGGGCCAGAGAGACCATACTATCCTTTGGTTTCCTGGCGCCACTTATGTTCATGGTTCTGCAGATACTCCAGGTCCTGTTTGCCCCTGTTCCTGGAGAGGCGACAGGAATCCTCGGCGGGTATCTTTTCGGGGCCTGGCCAAGTTTTATATATTCCAGTATTGCCCTGGCAGCCGGTTCAGCTTTTGCCTTTACCATCGGTCATCTCTTTGCCGATGCCTTTCGGGACCGTTTCTCTAAAACAAAAGTATACCGTAAGTTCAACCATCTGGTATTCAAAGGAGACTTTGTGATCCCATTTTTTCTTTTCCTTTTCCCCGGCTTTCCCAAGGATTCCCTTTCCTACCTTCTTGGCCTCAGTACCATGCCTTTTAAGGTCTTCATTTTTATTGCTTCAATTGCGCGCATGCCCGGAACACTGGTGCTTTCTTTCGAAGGCGCCCAGGTGTATGAAAGAAATTATTTCGAACTATTGCTTCTCCTTTTCTTCTCTGCCATAGTTGCATTACCGTGTTTTCTATTCCGCAGGCAGATTCTGCAAAAGCTTACACATTACAGCAGTGCCAAAAAACTTGAGCAGGAGACACAATCGGACGAATGATCGTGAAGGGACACACTCTCATAGCATATGCCGACTGCTTTTCTGGGATAAGCGGCGATATGTTCCTCGGCGCCTTGTTAGATGCAGGTTTGGAGCTTAAGGAGCTGCGGGCAGAACTTGCAAAACTGGACCTGGAAGGATACACGCTGCAAAGCTTCAAACAGCAGGACCAGGCCATAAACGCGACCCGGCTTGAAATAGAAGCTGACAAATCCGACGCGGCCAGAACCTGGAAGGACATCAGAACCCTGATTGAGCACAGTGGACTGCATGGAGAAACAGTGGAAAAATCTTTGCGGGTATTTACCTGTCTTGCAGAGGCAGAGGCTAAAATTCATAACTGCCCGGCCGATGCAGTCCATTTCCATGAAATCGGCGGGGTTGATTCCATTATTGATATCATAGGCTCAATTATCGGTTTGCATGCTCTTGGTATAGGGAAACTTGTCACCTCGCCCCTGCCCATGCCAAGGGGCTGGATTCGCTGCGACCATGGCCAGCTGCCTCTGCCGGCACCTGCAGTTTGTGAAATTCTGAGGGATGTACCAATATACGGTGTTCCTATTGACCAGGAATTAGTCACCCCTACCGGGGCAGCCCTGGTTAAATCACTCAGCTGCGAATTTGGTGAATTCCCTCCCATGAAGATCATGCAGACAGGATATGGAGCAGGCAGCCACAAACTGGCTGGAGAACGTCCCAACCTGTTCCGGCTTGTCATTGGGCATGAATGGCAGGTGGACGAAAGCCAGGTCGTGGAAATTATCGAGACCAACCTGGACGACTGGTCACCTGAAGCCTATCCCCATTTGTGCCAGCAGCTTTTCTCCCTTGGCGCCCTGGATGTGAGCCTGATCCCTGTCCACATGAAAAAAGGGCGTCCGGGCTTTCTGCTTCAGGTGATAACTGATCCTGTCAGGTCTCTGCAAATCAAGCAAGGGATATTTAAGGAAACCACAGCCATAGGCCTCAGATACCGGCGTGAAAAAAGGATGACCCTCCCGCGACAAAAGGGCACGGTCAAAACACCCTGGGGCCCTGTTCACGTCAAGCGGGTGGAAACGCACTCTGGTTTTGTCCTGTACCCGGAATACGAGGACTGCCGACGAGTGGCCCTTAAAAACCAGGTGCCTCTGAAAGATGTGTATGCGGCCGTAAATCGCTGCTTTCCGGATGAGTTTAAAGCGAGTAAGAAGTGAGAAGTAATATTAGGGACCTGGGTTTCAAGGGGTCGAGGGTCCAAGGATTAAAACAGCTGAGGGTTTTTAGTCAACTGAACCATTTTTTCAAGCTGAGTGCTGGCCGTTAATATTCGACAGTTTTTTTAACGCTTTATGCAGCCGCGGAGCACAAA
>Ga0111149_1007_pt1 | contig 38581 bp, 38 predicted proteins | sample DeeMarSeWOR28_12_FD_80400 | JGI IMG/M metagenome (GOLD analysis project Ga0111149, IMG submission 80400) | Desulfobacterales bacterium SG8_35_2
GGACAGTTTTATTGGGGTCCTCAGGGCATTCATCAGCGCAATCAGCTGTGTTATCACCATCTGAGTCGACGTCACTTATGCTGCAGCCGCATAATCCAGGGACAGTTTTATTGGGATCCTCAGGGCATTCATCAGCGCAATCAGCTGTGTTATCACCATCTGAGTCGATGTCACTTATGCTGCAGCCGCATAATCCAGGGACAGTTTTATTGGGGTCCTCAGGGCATTCATCAGCGCAATCAGCTGTGTTATCACCATCTGAGTCGATGTCACTTATGCTGCAGCCGCATAACCCAGGGACAGTTTTATTGGGGTCCTCAGGGCAGCCGTCACATGCATCTCCAATTCCATCAAGATCAGAATCAGACTGATCATCTGGTATTAATGGGCAGACATCGCAAGCATCACCAACTGCATCAGCATCAGAATTTGCCTGGTCGGAATTGCTAATCAATGGGCAGTTGTCATCTTCATCAAATATGCCATCACCGTCGGCATCACCCTCGGCATCTGTTCCTCTTAAGGCATCATAAGCTTGTACAAGTCCATAACCAGATGTTGTGTCGTACCCCGGTTCATCAAGATCAAGGGCTGTTGTTGTCAAAATCTGATAAACAATATCAGGGGTAAAATTTGGGTTCAAGGCATCAAGCATAGCTACCACGGCCGCTACATGTGGTGATGCCATTGATGTACCTTCAAAGAAATAGTACCCCCAAGAACCACTAATTAACGTCTCCTGGAGGATACCGTCAGCATAACCATCACCATTAAGGTCTTGCGTTAAATCACCGCCAGGGGCCACAATGTCTAATCCTTCTCCCTTGTTGGAATAAAAGGTTACATTGTTATTTAAATCAGTAGCTCCAACAGCAATTGTGGTAGGGTAAATTGCCGGATAGCTGACGTTTTGGCGAAATTCATCATTGCCAGCGGCACAGACAACAGTAACGTTATTCTGATGTGCATAATTGAGGGCGGCATCCATAATCGGATCATTACGAATACCGAATCGGGCGTTTGTTCCCACACTCATGTTAATTACTTGTGCACCGTTATCTACTGCATAATGAATACCCTCTGCCATATCCGCAAAAGAGCCGGTACCTGTATCATCAAGAACTTTTACAGGCATAATGCAGGCATTAAAGGCAAGTCCGGCTACACCGATTCCGTTTCCTGTTGACTGAGCTATCGTTCCAGAAACATGAGTTCCGTGGCCGTTACCATCTTCAGGGTAATCATCATTATTGACAACATCCCTGGAACTGACTATGCAGTTTATTCCATCATTTCCCCCTGAGGCAATTCCAGTGTCAAGGACGGCAACAGTCACTCCCTCACCTGAACTCATACCCCATGCGTCTTCGCTCTGTACCGAGGAAAAATGCCATTGATAAGGATAAAACTGATCATTAGGAATGTCCGTAGCATGTACAATATAATTAAGACTGGCTTTAAGTCCACGGGTCTTAAAACGTTGAACAGTAGCAAGTTCTCTTCCTCTATCAACCTTTACAACTGTAATATTGGCATTTGGTAGATATTTAGTAATTGCTAATCCAGCAAGGTGTGCACCCGGAGCCACAGCTACTACGACCTCTCCAGACTTGAATGGAGGGCCGGCATTATTATTTGCTGCACGTGTGTTGGAGGCTACAGATAATACTACAGCAATAAAGAGGAATATATATACCGCCAGTATTTTTGCCATTATTCTCTATCACCTGAAAATAAAGAGGAATGAGATGATGTAACGCCCACTTTGTATAAAATTTTTAGCGTGTTCTTTTCAGATTTTTAATATCCCGGATAAAAATCATTATCAATCAAAATACCAAGTTTATGCTTCAGAGATCAAAGTTTGTGAAACAAATCAAAAGTGCATACTTCTTGCCGACATGTTGACTTTTAAGAATCTCTTTTCAAGTTACATGTACAGAGGACATCTTGACTCATGGATAAACAAGAACCGGCTTATTTAGAAAGGGTGGAATTTTTCTGGTAAGAATTGCCGGGTAGGGCTTGCACCATACCCTTCAGCTCTAAGTAAAGGAGCAGTTCATTTGCTTTCTGGGGGGCGAAACCACTCTCCCTCACTATCTCGTCAATTGTCCTTGGATATACATCAAGACACGCCCAAAGCACCGCTTCTTTCTCGTTCAATTGTGCAAATAATTCCTGTTCCCGCTCTTTATTCCCGGTTTCCACTTGAATTTCCAGAGGGTTTGCATCCAAAAACTCCTCAATAATATCGTTAACACTATGAACCAATTTTGCTCCCTGCTGCAAAAGTGTATGGGTTCCGGCACTTTTCAATGAATCGATGCGGCCAGGAACTGCAAACACTTCCCGACCCTGCTCAAGGGCATGGTTTGCAGTAATCAAGGAACCCGAACGATTTGCCGCTTCTACCACCACTACTCCGCACGACAGCCCGCTGATTATCCTGTTACGGGCTGGAAAGCGGAAATTATCCGGCAAGGTACCCAGAGGGTACTCACTGACCACTGCTCCTGAGACGGCAATATCTTTATACAGCATGTGGTTGCCAGGCGGGTAGATAATATCATGACCGCATGCCAGCACTGCAATGGTTCTGCCCCCGGCTGCCAATGCCCCCTTATGAGCTGCACTATCAATACCAAGGGCCATACCGCTTATGATGGCAAAACCCTTCCTGGCAAGACTCTCTGCCATTTGTTCGGCTATGCTTTTGCCATAGTGTGTCGCGGCACGCGAGCCCACTATACCGATCCCTTTGCAGCACAGTATTTCAGGATCTCCCAGGACATAGAGAACCACCGGCGGGTCATGGATGTTGCGCAGCAGAGAAGGATATAGAGGATCATCACAAGCTATTATTCTAATATCCCGTGCTGCTGCCTTTTCGATTTGATCACTGGCCAGCGCTTTCAGCTTTTGCCTACCCTGATCGCTTAAAGCGCGCAAACTTTCCTGGCGTAAACGACATATTGCTTTCAATTCGCGAATGTCTGCGGAGAGCACCTTGTGCGGATTACCGAAATGATCAACAAGCCTACTGCATGTGACAGGCCCCATACCCGGGACCAGATGCAGAGCGAGCCATGACTGCAGATATTTGCTACCGGACACCTTATGTATCCCCGATATTCATGGAGGCCAGATACTTATTGAGCTCGGCTTTTCTGAAGAGAAGCTCTTCGAGCAGCTTCTGGTCCTCATTTTGCTGAGCATTTCGTATCTCCTCACTCAACTGCTGGATCTCTTTTTTAAAACGATAGCGGACGAGCCAGACAAGCATCTCTTCTGCCATATTATCCGGCAATTGTTCCTGGTCATGTTGCCTGACAAAGGGTGATGCGATAAGGAGGCGCGAAATATAGGAGCGTTCCGGACCTTCGGGAAGATTTTCCATAAGTTGTTCTGGGCCAAACATCTTGTTTTCAGCAGCCAGTTTCTGTAGGGTATTAAGAATAGTGCTAGCACGATTTTCAACCAGTATGTCCTCTATGCCGGCTTCAATAAATCTTTTCAGGTAGCGGGGATAAAAAATCAGAAACTCAAGCAACTGCGCCTGTTTTCTGGGAAGCGGCATATTGGCCTGCGCTGCCTCTCCCTTGGCATTAACAACATTTACCCCTTTTCCTCTGTCCAGACTCTTCTTCCGGGCTGCGGTTTTAAAGCCCTGCATAACCTGGTCTGGATCAAGCCCCAGCTTATTGCTGAATTCCGAGATAAGCACTGATTGCTGGAATGGACTGCTGCTGGAGGCATGGATAAACGGTTCCAATTCCTCAAGGATTTTTGCCTTGCCCGTCATGCTCATGCCATGCTTAGCCCGCAGATGTTCAAAGGCAAATTCCAGGATGGGCAGGGCACTTACCAGATATTTCTCAAGCCCTTCCTTGCCGTGCGCCCTGACATAAGTGTCAGGATCATGCATGGCTGGGAGCAAAGCCACCCGCGCAGCAACCTGTTCAGCAAGAAACAGGGGCACTGCCCGCATGGCAGCCTTTATACCCGCCTCATCCCCGTCAAAAAGGAGAATGACCTCATCTGCATAGCCTTTCAACAGTCTAATCTGGGGCTGGGTCAAAGCAGTACCAAGAGGCGCCACAACATTATCAACCCCAAAGGAAGCCAGTGCCAGAAGATCAAAGTTCCCCTCAACTACAACCGCCTTTCGCACCCGCCGTATTGCCTCTCTATTCTGAAAAAGTCCGAACAGAATGCGACTTTTGTCAAAAATGAGAGTTTCTGGCGTATTAAGATATTTCGGCTCCCCCTCGCTCAAAATCCTGCCTCCAAAACCAACTATCCTGCCGGTCAGTTCAAAGATAGGACACATTATCCTGTCCCTGAAGCGGTCATAGAACCCGCCCCTCTCTTTTCTGACAAGCAAGCCGGCCTCTTCCGCTTCCCCAAGGGGTATAGATGATTTTGCCACCTTGTTACTTAAGAAGTCCCACCCGGCAGGTGCATATCCCAGCTTAAATGCACTGATCACCTCCTGGGTAATTTCCCTTTTTTGCAGGTACTCACGTGCCTGGGATCCACCAGCTTGCTGCAGCAGATATTCATGGTACATACGGGCAGCCCGCTCGTTTGCATCAAAAAGTCTCTGGCGCTTTTCAGCCTTGCTCCGGTCTTCTGAAGAAAATTTTCTTTCAGGCAGAGTGATCTGGTAACGCTGGGCAAGTTGTTTAAGGGTTTCAGGAAATGTGAGGTTATAGTATTTCATCATGAAAGAGAACACGTCTCCGCCCTCACCGCAGCCGAAACAATGGAAAGACTGGCGTGCGGGGTTCACTATAAAGGAAGGGGTTTTCTCGGCATGAAAAGGGCAAAGGCCCTTCATATTGGTTCCCGCCCGTTTGAGGGAGACGCATTCACCTATGATATCAATAATCTGGGCTGCATCTTTTACCCGCTGTACTGCATCTTTTTGCTCGAAAGAGGACGTCATAACATATTGATAGTGAACATATACTTTCCCTGTGTCAAGCTAAATTCTGGCCGTAAGTATAACTTTGCTCCATTCTCTTCAGCAATATTCCCTCGGCTTGATTTCAGAGGCTTATTTTATGCTCTTGCGTAAATCAGGTCACAAAAAAATATTGCTGTAAATAATTGCTGGTGTACTGTTCCATACTATAATGAATTGCTGAACTTATGCCTGAATTTTGTATCAGGATGTGAGCCAATAAAGGATGGGAAACCCAAAAGAAAACGACAGCAGCCCATGAAGCCCAACTTTGAAGATGTTCTCTCTGTTGAATTGAAGAAGGAGATCGCTGAACGATATTTCGGCTTTCGTAAAATGATCGAGGAAGACACCCTTGATCTAATGGAGAAAATCAAATATCAGCTCTCGATACTTGAAAAAAGAATAAGTTATGAACTTATCCGTATATATATCCTTCTCCAGGACGAAAAACTGATCCATCAGTTCATGGAACTTACCGGTTGGGAAGAAAAACTTTTTTATGACCCTTACATAACCGAATCCCCCACAATCAGGAAAAAGGTGTTTCAAGGTATTAAAATAAGGGGACTTACCAAGGCGGGACGTTTTAAGAACCTGCTCTTCGACACCTATGAAAGGCTGGTGGCCCACGTGGAGCATTACCGGCAAAACCTGGAAGAGATAGAGACTCACCGTGAAACAATTAATGCGGAAATAGAACTTTTCTACCGGAAAAATGATATCGGCAATATCATGGGATTTCTCCGGGCCATGGAAGGCGCCGGCAGTGAAGATACTATGGGCATTACTCCTGATACGGGTTCTGTAGAGACCTTTGAGCACAAAATGCGCCTCGAAAAACCACCGCCAATCGACCCGGAACTTATTACCATACCCCCGTTAATTCCACTTCCCAACATCAGTAAGGAATTAAAAAAGCTTGCAGATATGGCATATAAAAATCACAGGGGGAAAATTCTCGCTGAAATAGCAAAATGAATTTTGAACCCAGCTATTCTTCCCTTCTCCTTTCCTGGATCGCTTTAGTTAGCGGCTTGCTCCTGTTGACAGCAGGTGGTGAATTCCTTGTATCCGGTGCTGCAAAGCTCGCCCGGAGATTTGGCATGAGCTCGCTGCTCATCGGGATGACCATAGTTGCATTCGGGACATCCATGCCGGAACTTTTTGTCGGCTCCATTGCGCTTTTCCAGGATCATCCGGACATTCTTACGGGAAATGCCATCGGCAGCAATATCGCCAATATTGGTCTCATTCTGGGTTTATGTGCGCTCATTATTCCTTTGCCTGTCAGGTTCAGATCCGTGTACCTTGAACTCTATATAGTTCTGGCTGCAACAATTCTTTTATTCCTGAGTGCTTGGCATGGAATCTTCCCTCGGGTTCTCGGCTTCATATTTTTTACAGCCCTCATCTTCTATACCGTGCAAAGTTTTCGCCTGGCGGCGAGCACGAAGTATAGATCGAAAAAAAATGATCTTGACGCTGAGGCTGCTTCCAAATACCCCCTGCCTGTCATTGTTATGTTAACTTTTATAGGTCTTTTATGCCTGCCGCTGGGTTCAAATTTTTTCATCAAGGGGGCAGTTGACGTAGCACGTCATTGGGGAGTGAGTGAACTTGTTATCGGCCTGACCCTTGCTGCAGTCGGGACATCACTTCCAGAACTGGCATCATGCCTTGCGGCTATTCGTCAGCGGCAAACAGAAATCCTTGCCGGGAATATAATAGGCAGCAATCTTTTCAATCTTCTCATGGTTCTTGGTTTCTGCGGACTACTCATGCCCTACTCATTATCTTCACATCTGCTTACAAGAGATATTCCCGTCATGTTCAGCTTTTCACTTGTTCTTCTTGCTATTCTGGCAGTGCAGCAGGGGTTGAGCCGCCTTCACGGCTTCATTTTTCTGGCTTCTTATATGGGGTATCTCTCTATTCTCATGTAATATAAAGAGGCATCTATTAAATGCAGGTTCTATATTGTCCCAAACAGAATAATGCTTATTATTTAAAGAGTAACACAAAGCAAATGCTTCATTTATTCTCCTCCTTATGAAAAGGACCGTGCTTTCAGCACGGTCCTTTTTATATTCACAAATCATATCTCACAGAAATCTCTACCGTAAACGGAGATTATTCATCGAGGCAGAGATCCATTCCCTGCCGGATTTTTGGCTGTTTCTCTTCCGCGTCCGGGATTCATTCCTTTGCCTGTGAGAGTTTTCATTGTTCGAAGTGTACTGGTCAGTTTTGTACTCCCGTCGCTTTTCATTTTCAGCATCTTTCCGGTTGATGTTTAAAGCAGTTTTTTTTGCCTGGCTCTCATTGACTGCTACCTTCCGAGGAGACTGACGTCCTTCATTCCGGACCGACCTTCTCTTGACGCTCTCTTCTTTTCTTGCCACAGTCTCCCTCTCTGCAACGACCTTGCTTCTGCTACGGATCTTTGCCTCTGCCTTCCTGAACTCTTCGTCTTTAATCCTGTTTCTGGTATTGCTGACCGTCCCGGTTCTTTGCGATGCAACAGATGCTGCTAAACGGTTTTTGGGCACAGATTTTTGCTGCTTTAATATTTGTGGTTCGCTGGTCCTTTGCGCAGGTTTCCTGGCCTTTTTCATTATTTCTTCAACACTGGAATTATTTCTTTTTTTCTCAACGACATTATCATGCCCTTTTGCAATGGTTTGTATGCTGCCTCTCCGCCAAGTATTTTGAAATGTTGCTTTTTTCTGCACATCTCTCTGTGGTTGGGTGACGCGAACTTCTCTTTTAGTCTGTCTTTGGCGCTCTCCTGTTTCTCGAGCTTTGGCTATTTTTCTCTCAGATCGCTCTGCAACACGAGTCCTGCCAAATTGTCTGACCCCGGCAGATTGTGCAACAGCGCTCTTTCTTGCCCTTTCTTTTTCTGCAGTCAGCAATGGTTTGTAGTTCTTTACAATTACAGTTTTATTGATATTGCGGATCCTGACCGTATTGTAATTGGTAACGACAACAGGTCCTTTTTTATACAGGTGCTGCCTTGGTATTACCAGACCATGCTTAACATGTCTGTGATTTCCAAGGTTTATACTCAGTCTGAAACTTGATCCTCCCCGCACCAACACTGTCCTTGAATCCCACCTGCGGTAGCCATAATATGTTTCCCAGGGCGCAAGAGGAAACCAGCCGATATAATCATTATAAGTTATCCACCGGACCCTGCCAGGATGCCAGGCTGGCCTGTACGTTTTTCCAAATGTAATATTGACCCCGATGACCGTCACTCCGGGAACATGCGACACATGGATATAAGGGGTCCACATCCATGAGCCATGCATATCGATCCAGTGCCCGTGATGATGGGTAGCCCATCCCCATGGATTATGGTCTACCCAGACCGGAGAGCCCTGCCAGTCATACCAGTATCCGTTTGTATAAGGACTCCAGCCTGACGCCACATGGTGGGGTTTCCAGGCCCAGTAGTAGTAACCCCGATAATAGATTCTGCGCCAGCTTCCATAGGGTTCCAATTCATACGCGTATTCCTGCATCGATGCAGGCAAGTACTCGGACCGGACTAAGCGGTTTTGGGTCCAGACTCCCTCTCTGTCTGCACACCACCTGTTCCAGTCCCGGCTGAGAGGCCCTGTTCCTGCAACAACAGATTCTTCCCGGAACTCAAGACGTGTCGCACCGGATATGACGTCTATTCTTTCAGTGCCATTCTGTATTGCCAGGAATGTAGCCTCACCCTGTAAAGATGCGACTGCAACTGCGCTGCCATCTGCCAGGACATCAATAACACTTCCCGGTGCAATGCCGACCCTGCCCCTCATTGTTTCTATTGCATGTCTCCCAGACGTACTTCTGTTGTAAAGCCTTACCAACCCGTAATTCAGCTGAAACACTCCAAGTTCATCATCCAGTTCCAGGATCTCGACTTCGGTACCCGCATCCAAACGCAGCAGCAGATTATTGGGAAATGTTATTTCAACTCTACTGTTATCACCTGTGGCCAGAACATCCTCTATGCCTACCGGAGATTGCTGATGTGTTTGGACCCAGCTGTCATCCACATCCATATATCTGAATACCTCTCCCTCAACATGGGAAATGCGGCCGACAATGATTGCTGCGTCTGCTGCGCTTCCGCTCCACACTCCGGAAAAGAGAACTGCTAACAATATGATTAATTTTTTCATGACATCACCTTTTTATAATGATTAAATTGGGTTTTGCATGTCTTTACCCATTAAGACCGATGCGCCTTTTGTTTTGTTTACATCTTTCTGGATACGTTGTTATTTATGTATAGACATCGGTTTTCTCCGGAGTAGATGTCGGGTCATCTCCGCACGACTTCATAAGCTTAACCATCTAAAAATACTTGGATTCCCTCTCTCTGGACAATTGCACTCCAGGCATAGGGCTTTCCTTTCTTGAAAAAAGTATATACATGAAGAGTGCATTAATATTGCGGCAGAATCATGCAGGCGCCTCAGATTATGCGGGCCGAACCCGGGAAGTTACCGGAAGAAAACAAAATGTGTCCCCCGGAGTTCGGTAGCCCCTTGAAAACAAGGGGCGCAACCTGTATGAAGTAACTTTACGTCAAAAATTTTGGATTTACTCATGCACTCAGTCGTATTAGTTTGTGCAACTTGAACAGGCAAGCGAACATGACAAAGATCACCAACCCGTTTGAAATCTATAAGGTGCTGCCGCAAACCAATTGCGGAGAATGCACCTTGCCCAATTGTTTGGCTTTTGCAGCCGCGGTTATCAAGGGCCAGAAAAATCTTGTTGACTGTCCCTACGTAAGCCATAAAGATAAAGAAATCCTGGCGAACCGTATTGCTATTAGAGAAGATTTCAGCCGCGCCCGGGGGGAAGACCTTGATTTGCTCAAAAGCAGGGTACGCGATATAGATTTCTCAACAAGGGCGGCTTTACTTGGCGCCAAACTTGTTGCCGGCAAACTTGCCGTCAAGAGCCTGGGCAAGGATTTTTTCATTGATATCAACGGCAACGTCACATCAGAATGCCACACTCATGTCTGGATGACGGTACCGCTTTTAAGTTATGTTGTGCAGAGCAACGGCGCGGACATTACCGGCCGATGGGTCCCATTCCGTGAACTGAAGGATGGATCAGCCATGAACCCGCTCTTTGTGCAGAGGGCAGAGAAACCTTTAAAAAAAATGATAGACAGAAACAGGCAACTGCTTGGGGACCTTATCAGCATGTTCAGCGGTCAAAGAGCGGACAACAATCTCTTTGCGTCTGACATCGCCCTTTCTCTCTACCCGTTACCGAAAGTACCGATACTTATTTGCTACTGGAACCGGGAAGGTGACATGGATTCTGACCTGAACATCTTTTTTGACAGTTCAGCCGCAACTCACCTGCAGATTTCATCACTTTTTTCCCTGGGGGTCGGGCTTGTCATGATGTTTGAAAAAATTGCCCGGAAACATAGCTGAATAAAATTATCTATGGTTAATATTTTTACATACGGATCACTAATGTTTGATCCTGTCTGGACCAGGGTTGTTGCCGGCAGCTATGAAAGAGCCGACGCCATCCTGCCGGGATATGACAGGAAGGCGGTGCAGGGGGAAACCTATCCTGTCCTGATACCTTCATCGCCGCTTTCACAGGTGCAGGGGGTTGTATATTTTGAAGTCTTATCTGCAGACCTGTCCAGGCTGGATATTTTTGAGGGCCGTTGTTATTTCAGGAAGACAGAACAGATCATCACAGAGGACAAAAATGTTATTGCTGCTGAAGTATACGTTTTAAAAGAGGAGTATTATGCAATCATATCGCACAAGGAATGGGATCCTGTCCATTTCAGCACCACAAACATTCACCTCTTTCTGCACAGCCACGTTGACACTGATGAACAGTAGAAAAAAAAGAACACTCATGCAAAAAACGGTCATCTTCTGTTTGGCATTTTTGCATGTGCTTGGTATGGCTAAACAAACCAATGCCGCGAATCGGGAGATCAATACCGACAGCATGCTGTTTCAAGAAGTAATTATCGAACTTGCCGGCACCGCGGCAACCGAGGCGCATTACTTTGCCGGCAAAAAAAACCGTGGCGTCATTTTGGCTCCCGGAGCCATGTTCTCAAAGGAAAGCTGGCATTTTCTGGCCGCCCGCTTACAGGACCTGGAAATCAGCTCTCTTGCCCTTGATTCCGGGTCCACACCCGACCTGCTGAACAGTATTGCCTTTCTCAAAACAAAGGGTGTTCACAAAATTGCTGTCGTCGGCGCCAGTGCCGGCGGAGCCGGAGTGCTCTCTACACTCCGGGATACTCCTGATCCACTGGTGGACAGGGTAGTGCTCCTTGCACCTGCAGGTGGGATTCCCCTGCAGAATAGTACAATGAAAAAACTCTTTATAGTTGCAGAGGATGACATGATCAGTTCCAGTGCCGAAGTGTATAAGCTGTACAAGAGTTCATCAGATCCCAAGCTTTACAGGGAGTTCAAGGGTTCTGATCATGCCCAGCGTTTATTTGAGAGTGAAGAGAAAGAAAATATCATTCAACTTATAATTGATTTTATCCAGAACTGATACGGGAGGCAAATATGGCTGAGATCACTCTCCAAGGTACCCCTGTCCAAACAGCTGGAAACCTGCCGGCTGTTGGCATGATGGCCCCTGCTTTCAGGCTCGTCAAGACAGATCTGTCAGAAACGGGCCTGCATGATTTTATTGGCAAAAACATCATCTTAAACATCTTTGCCAGCTTGGACACTTCAGTCTGCGCAGCATCGGTGCGCCGCTTCAACATGGAGGCCAGTGAATCTCCGAATACTGTCATACTGTGCATATCAGCGGATCTGCCCTTTGCCCATAAACGTTTCTGTGAAACAGAGGGGCTCGACAATGTTGTTCCTCTTTCCGTCTTCCGTTCCCCTGAATTTGGCAGGGATTATGGTGTGACGTTTACAAGCGGCCCCTTGTCTGGTCTCTTGTCAAGGGCTGTGGTCATAATTGACAAGTCAGGCCAGGTAGCGTATACAGAGCATGTTCCGGAATTCACCCATGAACCAGATTATGATGCGGCCCTGCTAGCACTTTCGCAGCTGACAGGCTGATCGTAACTTTGCAGGAGGATTGAAGTATGTCGCAAGTAATTGAAATTAGCAAATCTGACTTAGCCGGTGCCAGGGATACGAACAACAAGGAATTCCTGGAATCCACATTCAAAAAAGCAGCAGAGGTCATTGAGGCTGGCGGTTCTGTTCACCTCATGCAGGTATTTTCAGACGCCTCCAAAGAGGTTGCAGATATCATTGACACCCTAGAGCAGCTTGCACATATAAAAACTATTTACATGCGGTGATGCATTTATTTACAAGGCTTTCCCAACAAAATCATCTTCAGGCACTCCCCCAAACGCAATTAGGAGTTTGCCTGGAACAACTGTCGCAACGACCCTGTTCGATACAAAAGGAAGTGGCAGCTTACATTTTTATGGCATTTAACCTTCAGGAAATCTGAACTTTCTACCCATGACATTTTCCTGTAAAAATTTCGATTTCAATGCAGAGAACTGCATGAAGCTGAATTCAGACTGCATTCCAGGCAGGCCCGGTTGCGTCCTGGAAGGCAAGGTAAAATTCAGCGAGGACATTGAAAAAAGGCTGAAAGAGCTTGAAGAGGCGAAAATGGAAAGAAAAAAGAAAAGACGCCGCCCCTGATGTTCTCCATGTGATGGGACTAAATCTCAGGAAAAAATCACCCTCCGCAAAAATACCAGCTCTAGGTTATATTTAAATATTCCTAACAAAATTATCACCTCTTGCAGCTTGACTTCTTCAGAATCAAATTTAGTTTTTTATTATAAGACGGTATAAATTGTCTAATCCAGCCTTTCAGGGAGGGAGGCAACTTCGTGTAAAAGAGTTAAGTCAGATGTTTTCTGGTCGTGCTTCTGAGGAAGAGGTGAGTCCAAAAGGTTTTTTTGCTTTTTGGGCAAACCCGAAGCTTGAAATAGATTTTCAAGATGCTGAAAGGAGGTGGATAAATCATGACAGTTGGAAAATTCTGCAACCGTGAGGTTATTATCGCTGAAAAAGACAGTACAGTCACAGAAGTAGCCAAGCTCATGCGGCGCCATCATGTTGGTGATGTAGTTATTGTCGACAGCAATGACGGAAAGGTTAACCCAATCGGCATCCTTACCGACCGCGACATTGTCATAGAACTTATTGCCTGTGATGTTGCGCTTGATTCAGTCGCAGCAGGTGATGTCATGAGTTATGAACTTGTTACGGCAAGGGAGGGTGATTCTATTTGGGATACCCTGCAGCTCATGCGGGCAAAGGGCATAAGGCGGGTGCCGGTCATAAATGATACTGATGAGCTCGAAGGCATCCTGTCAATTGACGATCTTTTGGAATTATTCTCCGAAGAGTTGAACCTGCTTGCCAAAGTGCCCTTCCGGGAGCAATTGATTGAAAGCACCACCCGGCCATGAAAGAGGGTCCAATAAGATGCGAATTGTTATCCTGGTCCAGGTTCTACAGTTTGTCGCGTGCCCTGTCGCACAAGATACATGCTTCAGGATTCAGGCCTGATATCATTATTGCGATCGGCAGAGGTGGCTACATGCCGGCCCGCATTATCTCGGACTTATTGCATGTTATGAACCTGACCAGTTTCAAATTGGAGCATTACAGTGGAACCCAGAAAAGCAAGACGGTTGTAGTGAGATATCCTCTGGGAAATGGTGTAGCAGGCCAAAAGGTCCTGCTGGTCGATGATGTTTGCGATACCGGTGATACCTTTGACGTGGCGTGCAAGCATCTTGAAGACCGCTTACAGCCGGCGGAGATCAGGACAGCAGTCCTGCACTATAAAAAAACTTCCAGTTTTATTCCTGATTTTTATGCCCGCCGCATAGTAAAATGGCGCTGGTTAATTTATCCCTGGGCTGCTGCTGAGGATATCAGTGAATTTATAAGGCAAATGGAGCCGAGACCCGATAGCCTTGAGGGCATCATAAAAAATCTTGCCCGTGACTACGGTATCAGGGTTCCCCAAAAGCTACTCCGTGATATTCTGACCCTATCGCAATCTTTACCTAAGTAAATACAAGCAGCATTCATCTAATTCTATACTATACCAGCGTTCAGGACTATACCAGCGTTCAGGACTCGATAAAAATTCATATACGGCCTGGAGCGGCATATCCTTTTCTTATATTTTCATGAAATAATAAGATTGCAGCCTGTTTCGGGGTCCCGGCATCGCAGGCAGGACAACAGGTTGCGGAAACAGCAAACTGCGCGAAGAGCGTTTGGCACGGCTTGGTTTCAAGGGGCACAACCCGGTCCATGCACAAAAAAACTGCCCACAGAAACATACAGACCTGCACCATATTGCACAAATTGCAAAATAAGTGTATCACAAAATAGAGTTGTGCAATATAATCTTGGGGTTAGTGTGCTTGCGTCCTCTAACGAATAGACAAAGTTAAGCATGAAAGAACTCATTATGGTCTTCCCGAGTTAATGCTGAAACCTGAGCAAACAGAACAGCAAAATAAGTTCCAAGAAGAAATCCTTTCGGAAACAGCCCTCAAGGATGCCAGGGACTTAGTCAAAGTGTTCCTGCAGGCATGGAAAAATTACGGTCTCTATCCGGTAGGCCATGCCACATCCAGCAAATCTCTTCAGTCTCTTACAGCTGCCTTTGACGATTTCCTTGAAAAATATGGCGACTTGCGGCTTGTTGTGGAAAACAATCTACTGCTTTGGCGGGGAAATACCCTCCATAAAATACCTGCCGGAACTTCGGCCGATGATCTTATTTTCCCACTCTACCGCGATGGCATCAGTTGGATTGAATTCCAGGAAGGGCTTCCTTTAGAAGAACTTGCCATTTTTTTCAGCATCCTCAAAAAATTTAACTCTCTCCAGGAAGAACCGGAGGGTGATATTGTCACCGAGCTTACTGATCAAGGCCTGGCATATATAGATTTTAAGGCAGTAGACATCTTGTGGCAGGATTGTCCCCTGCTTGATTTTTCTACTCTCACGACACCAGCAACAGAAAACCAGGAAACTTTTTCTCCAGCTCAACCAAAAGAAATTCAAGAACCAAAAAGTGATGAACTCGCTGATACATCAGCCAGAAACGCTTCAGATGCACCTGCAGCAGAAACACACACCACGGCCTCAGAAAAGTATTCTGCAGGAATAGATCAGCAGAAAAAGATGGAACAGCCGGATTCGTTCATCAAAAGTATTACAGACCCGACCTATAATGATGCCTTGTGGAAAATTACCCCAGAGGAACAGCATGAACTGCAGGAAATGGTGCAGCAGGAAGAAGACTGGGATAATGCAGAAGATGTTTTTGACGTGTTAATAGCAATTCTAAAAAGCCAGACTGATAAACACAACTTTTCTGCAGTACTGGACTATACCCTGGAAGAGGTATGTGAAACCATTGAACAGGGGGAATTCGACCTGTTACTTCACCTGTTTCAGGCGTTGCACCAGATGCTTTACAAAGATATACCGGAAGAATCCTTATGGATCCGGCCCCTGCTTGAACGTTTTTTCCTGGACCTGACCAAACCTGAAATCTTTGACCTTATCAATGCCAAATTGCGGGTCCTTAACGACAATGACACTGAACAAATTATGAACCTGCGGCAGGTGCTTCTCTATTTCTCCCCAGATGCCATACTTTTCCTTGGTCCCGTAATCCTGCAAACCAGTTCAGCTGATGTACAGCAAATGGTCTTGGATGTCGCTGAGCATCTTTGCCTGCGGGACCTGGCCCCTCTGGAGAATATCTTAGAACATCCAGATCAGAAATTAGGGGTAGCATTTCTTCCCATCCTGAAGCTCTTGCGCGGAGAACGGGCAGATAAAATTTACCTGAAAATGGTTGAACACCCCTCTGAAAAAGTGCGGATCCAAGCCCTCAAAAAGCTCGTCACCAAAGACCCGCAAATCGTGTCAAAACTGTTTTTTCTTATCGATGACCCCTGTGAAGAGATCCGCAAAACCCTACTCGCAGCTATTGCCATGCAAAAATCCTCTACCGTGGAAAACCTTTTGCTGAACTACATGAAAGAAACTCTTGACCAGAAAAGTCCGGAGCACATTCTTGACTGTTACGAAGCTCTCAGCCACTGCGGCTCTATCACCGCCTTCCAATTCCTGAAGCGCATTCTCCTCAGCCAGGGCTGGAACAGCTTTAAAGGCGTCGGGAAATTAATCCATCGCCAGGGTGCTGCCACGGCTTTGGCACTCATGGACACCAGGGAGGCAAAAGACATCCTCCAGGAAGCTTCCCGGAGCAAACACCAGGTCATACAGCAGGCCGTTTATGCAGCAACGGCGAGAATTGAAGCACAACAAGGCAAGAGTCATGCTTAGCCAATCCAGCGACCAGACAATAACCACTTTCGAAGAGCTTCTCCGCTCTTTCTTCAGCCTTCTGCAGGCAACAAGAATCCATGAAGACAATAACAAGCTGGTGGTGGAAACTCTCGAAAAATTAACTACAAATTTATCCCGGAGTATGGAGGGCGACTCCTTGTCACTCAAGGCTTCTAAGGGCCTGTTATTCATCGAAGAGGAAAAAATTCCTTACAGCAAGAAATCAAAAACCCTGATTGACAACATGGTGCATTATTTTGATGCCCGAAACCTGGAAGGGCTCCGCTTTTTCCATAAAATCCTGCAAGCTTCACCGAGTGCTCTCCTGATATTCATGCGTTCTCTGGACGCAGCCGGGCAAGAAAAGGACCCGGTTGCCTGGTTAACTGCCAAGCTTGATCTCAACAATTTGGATTGGGTCGAAATTCTCGAAAAAGTGGCCACGCCTGAAGAGGAGGCAGAGGACACTGAAGAAGATGATATAGATACTATCCGCGCCGAAAGGGCCAGAAAAGACTATACTCATATACTGGCCTCCTTCAAAGAGATTGCCGAGAAGGTGTCAAGCAAGCAGCATGTTGGTATACGAAAAACCGTGCGGGCAGTTCAGGAAATGGTGACGCATCTGGTTGAGGATGATGAGATTTTTTCTGCCATCAGCACGCTCAGGGTGTTTGACGACTACACATTCACGCATTCTGTCAATGTTGCCATCCTCTCCATGTGCCTTGGGAAACGTCTTAACCTTTCACGCCGTTCCCTGGAGCGCTTAGGCCTCTCCGCCCTTTTTCATGACCTGGGCAAAATCGAGGTCCCTTATGAAGTTTTGAATAAACGCGGCAAGTTAAATGACGCCGAGTTCAAATTGCTTGAGGAACATTCGCTCAACAGTACAAGGATTATTGTAAAACTAAGGGCCTCCAGGGACCGCAAGACCAAGATCCTGCTGCCACCTTTTGAGCACCATTTAAAGTTCAACCTGTCCGGCTATCCTTATACCAACTGGAAAAAGCCCCTGTCCCTTTTTGGCAGAATTATTACCATCGCAGATGTCTATGACGCCATAACATCACAAAGGGTTTACCGTAAATCAGCCATGAGCCCGGATCGAGCCCTGGGGTACATGCTGGAAGGCGCGGGGAAAGACTTCGACCCTATTCTGATCAAGGTTTTCATCAATATGCTTGGGGTGTATCCAATCGGGACCTTACTGAAACTGGACAATGGTGATATGGCCCTGGTAATCAGTCTGTCCTCGCAAAAAGGGGAAAAAAGACCCATTGTCTGCCTCATGGAGCAAGACCAGGACGGGGTCTATCAAAAAGGTGAAACCATTGACCTTGCAAAACGCGATAGTCAAACCGGAAATTATATCAGAGAAATCAAGGAAACCTACCACCCTTCAACTTTCGGCATCCAACCTGTGCAGCATATCTTCCCCAGCAAATGATTTATGGAACTGTTCAGGACTGGTCTGACTCTTTTTCAATACAGAAATAACAACCCCATTCAACATTAAAGCCCGGTCTCATACTATATCCAGCCTGCAGGTTGCTATAAGAGTTTGTTTTTCCAGGTTTATTTCTCCTTGCTGCATTCCGGAATACATGTTCAGAGAAAAAAATCTCAGCTTTTTTTTGCAATTATCTCTTTTTTCGTTGTTTATGACAATTTATGCATGCTATAATCATACGTCCTCAAGCCACTTTGTGGCACACTATGTACTTTACACTGCGCCTTCTCAAAAGCATAATTTATATTTGACCAATCCCTGTGTAACAACTTAGAATTATATGAAAAAAAACTTAAATATTCTTGATTTCTTGGCGCAGATTCCCTGGTGGGTTAGCGTTACAATATCTGCTTCATTTTATGTGCTGCTAAAATTTGTCATACCTTACATTGAGACGCAATCCACTGTTGTCAATGAGGTCCATAGTTCATTGGGCCCACTCCTGGCTCCGATTGTCGCCCTTGCTTTGCTCTCGCCTATCTCCTTCTCCCTCCTCAAATCAAGCAGAAAGAAAAAACTTGGCGAACTTAAAGATGAAATCCAATCAATTCAGGATCTTTCGTGGCAAGAGTTTAAGGAGCTGGTAGCCAAGGCTTACAGCCGCAACGGTTATATAATCATGGAAAACAGCGCATTCACGTCTGACCCAACGGTTGATCTTGTTATGCGCAAAAGCTCAAAACTCTATCTCGTCCAGTGCAGGTATTGGCTGAATCGAAAGCTCGGGCTCCGGGAAGTAAAGAATCTATTCTCCCTGATGCACGAAAAACAGGCGAGCGGCGTCTTTATCCTTACAACCGGGATTTTTACATACGAAGCCCGGCATTATGCTGCGGCTAGACCGATCAATTTACTGGACGGCATAGAACTTGTAGCACTGCTGGGCAAAGTGGCAGGCAACCCTGACTCAGAAATTTTGAATTGAAAAAAGCCCATAGCATACGTTGCGCTTTTCAGTTCCCAACACCCTCCACTTCCCTTCTGGTGCTGATAACGACAATATGCCTATGCTAAAAAGCATAAACAATGCAGCCAATATAACGATTTGCCCGCCCACAAAAAAATAGGTTATACTACATGGCCGACGTATCGTACTGAAATGACAATCACGTATCATTGGCGGAACTTACAAAAGAATGGACTTACACAATGGGATCAGGTTTTTCAAGGTATTAGCAAAACTGGCAAAAACAACAATACCGATGTTTCCTTAGAACAGATAGCGCTTTTTTTGTTACAGTCAGAGTTGCAAGTACTAACCATCATCCCCTAACATCTATTCCGCCCCCATTATCATTTTTTTTTAATATTATCGTTTTTTCCTCTTGCCTATCTCAAAATATATATGCTATATAATGTGTACTTGAAAAACAGCCTAACAATATATTGTATGATCAGGGGTGATTGTGCAATTGTTTGACAGATTGAGGAACAGTATGACCGCAATTAAGCAGGCCTGAAACCTTAGCAACTCATGGGAATACTCTTTGCACTGGCAAAAGCACTGGAAGCACGGGACGACGACACAGCCAGTCATTCCTTGAATGTAACCAAATATGCCATGTTATTAGGCCAACAACTAGGCCTTGATGAGGAAGAGATGCGAGTCCTGGGCCAGGGTGCAATGCTGCATGATCTCGGGAAAATAGGCATACCGGACGAAATTCTGAAAAAACCCGGCAACCTTGATGAATTTGAATTTGAACGCATAAAGGAACATCCCAGGCTCACTTCAGAAATCCTCGCCCCACTTGAAACATCAAATTGTTACTCCTCCATAGCCCGCTCCCACCACGAACGCTGGGATGGCAAAGGCTATCCGGACGGTCTTAACGGCGAAAACATTCCCCTCCTGGCCCGCATCGTTGCCGTGGCAGATGCCTGGGATGCAATGACCAGCAACAGGGTCTACCGGCCGGGCATGAGCGAAAAATTGGCCCTGACAGTCCTGGAAAGGGAAAAAGACTGGGGCCAGTGGGATCCGCACCTTATAGAGGAATTCATCAAAGTAATCCGCAGGGAAAACAGCCCCAGTTACAGTATTTTTGAAAAAGCCATCTGAAATTTAAACAGCCGACAAAGCCAACTCCTACGTTGTAATTGAATGTTGCGCACGGCATGCAATTACGCTCATATTCTTGCAGGCAGGCTTCTAGCTCTTTATCTTCGAACCAGGCTCTTTTCTTAGGCCGTCAATCATATGTCCTATGGCAAGCAGGGGATGATGCCGCATCATACGGGGCCCTGCATACCTCATAACGGCCCGGATCTTTTCTCTCATGTACGGCTTATAACAATGAATAGGACAGTTGCCGCAGGTTGTCTTATTTTCCTGAAACGGGCAGTTCCGGAGACGCATGCGTGCATATTCTGCCAGTTCCCGGCATTCCTGACAAAGTCCTCCTTCTGGCTTGTGCTGGTCCCTGCAGTATATGTTAATCATGTTTTCGACGGTTTTCCGCTCTCTTTTCATACGGGGGTGCATAGCGGACCTGAATGTTTTTATTTTTACTTTTTAATTTCGGAAAAACCCCAATAGGGGAAATCTAAATGATATCTGGCAATCAGGCCTGGACTGTTCTCGCGGCTTGCCACCAGCCACAACGAGTTAATGCGTTCGGCTCCTGCTTTAATATCGATCGCCTCCCACTCAGGCAGAAAAACCATGGCATTATCTGCCGTATATTCAATGTCACTTGAATCCTTAAAGAGTCCCATATGCGGAACGCCATCGTAACGGCCGCTTTCCTGGCGAGTTAATTCAGAGATAATAAGAAAGCCGACCTGCAGTTCATCGCGAATGGATTCCAGCTCTCTGAGCCAGGCATTTATGCCGGTCCTGCGTTCAGTAAAGTCCTTGAAAGGCAGCTTATGGAGACTGTCTATTACAACCAGTATGTTATCCCTTCTTGTCTCATGCCGCAGAAAATCAACATGCCGACGCATGATAACAGGGTTTATCTGGCGATCATTCACTACCCGGAAAAACTGCAGCATATTTTGCAGTTCTGTTTGAGCGTCCGCAAGACGGTTGGTTTCTTCATCCGCCAGTTGAGCAGAAACAATTTTATCCACCGGCACCCGGCTGAGACGGGACAGGGTCCTTTGATAAATCTTTTGGGTGCCGTTTTCAAAATCGTAATAGAGGACCCCGACATTCTTTCTGGCTATTTCTGTGCCAATCTGGATGCCAAGACAGGATTTTCCAGCCTTTGGCGGACCGCCAAGGATATTAAGGCCGTAAATACCGCCAACAGCTTCATCATATCCCGCCATCCCTGTCTGCATGGCGAGATAACTTTCAGAGTGTTGTCTTTTGATATTGTCCAAAAACAACTCATATTCATGGCCTGGTGAACGAAAAGGGGAAAAGGCGCGGGAACCATTGACCATTTTACTAACTTGAGCCCTAAAATTCTCCGGGTCTTCAGAGGCAAGCTGAGCCAGGTTAAACCCCCGTTTCTTCTGCGGCGGCCAGTGCAACAGCCTGACCTTAAAACCCAGCTGCTCGGCAAAGGTTCGTGCTGCCTCAAGGGATTCAGGAGAGTGATTCATTACCATAAAAAGGGTTTGGATATACTCGAACCGTTTTATGTCAATACCATGCAGGTCGTCAGCACTTGGTACCGCAATGCCGGGAAATCCCAACTCCCGCAGGCAAAGAAGGTTCTGCTCGCCTTCAACGACGAACAGCGCACCATCTTCACAGTAATCGATATCACTTATATTGAAAATCTGCAGGCCGTTCGTGGCAAACGACTGATCGCCATGCCAGAACTGCTCAGTTTCATTCTCGGGCATAATACAATGCGCGGTATAGCAATTTCCGTTCTGCATAAAATATGGATACACAATATAGCGTCCATTGTAGCCAATCTTCAGTTCAGTCAGTGTACCGGCACCCACCCCGATCTTGGCAAAGTATGTTTGCGTATTTGGCGTAAGTTTGTCCTGGTAGCTCCTGATATCCTGATTAATATTGCCGGCTGGAAACTTTAGTGACTGGACAAAGGGTTCACGATCCGGATCATAACCGGGTACGGATGCAGGATCTATACCGCTTAGCCTGGCAAAATGGGCCATGAATCCCCCGGGTAGGCAGCGGTTCTGGCAGCGGAAATAACCTGCAAAATAACTTCTGGCACCCAGATATACAACTATGGATCCCGCCTCTTTTCTGCCCTTGGTTTTGCAGAAAGGACACGGACCTTTCAGTGTTGTGCCGTCTATGACACTTCCAGGGAGATGTTTTTTGTAAAAATCGGTCAATCTTGCATTCAGTTCCATGATTCATACCATACATGTTTTATTGGGGGAGGTATTGAAAATTGCACAAAATTATTTTCTCCAATAAATCTAAGTACACAACCCTGACATTTACCACATCAGAATAAAAAAACCCCTCCTTGTTTTAAGGAGAGGCTTATTTCTCAAGGGGATTCTTTTTAAAAGGGGATGCGGGGGATTAATATCAATTGTTCCCGCCTCTAGCCACGAGGAGGAATCGTTACATTGCTCGGTTCTGATGGCCCCTTCTTGAGCTTTTGCCCAAGTTTACAGCCAGTTTTAGCCTTGACTATACTGTTGACTTCCTCGGCCGTTAAGACAGAGATTCCTGTTTTTAACACACGAACGATACAGTCCCTGCATATATCACAGGCTGAGCGATAATCACCCAATCTGCCGATAATTTCCCAGCAGGGCGTTTCTGGATCTATTCTGGCGGAACATCTTTCTGATTTGTCGCACTGCATTATTTCCCAACAGTAACAATTGCTGCGAGATCCCATGGACAATCTCCTTATAGAACTTACGGCCAGATTTCTCATGCGAGGTGTATCGGTTAAATTTAGCCATTGCAATTTAACGCTTGGTATTAACTCGTATTTTCCTGTTCCGCCTTTTTCCACCTCACAAGTGATGCCCTTTAGAATATTTTACACCCCATATTATATAGGTATAAATACCTATGTCAATACATTTTGTATTCGTTGCAGAAGCCACGGTCCTGCAAGGATATTAATATAATAACAGCAGCATGTTACTATCCATGTTGCTTAGAGGTAGGGTGAAAAGAGGCGAAAGAACCTGTTGCGCAGTTTGAAGAGTATATTTTGGGCATTGAGTTCTTCCAGCGTTATTTCCTGGGCAGACTTCTTTTTCTCCTGCATAATTTTTCCGATTGCCGCCGCCAGCTGAAAATCGTAGCATTCGACGTTAAATTCAAAATTAAGCGCCAGACTCCTTGTGTCCCAGTTTGCAGAACCCAACAGCACCCATAAATGGTCAACCATCATTATTTTCGAATGATCGAATGGCTGCCTGGTCCGGTAAACTCTGCAGCCTTCCTGGAGAAGTTCCTCCAGCCCGGCGTCGGAAGCCCATTTTACCATCCTGAGGTTGGACACGGACGGCAGGAGGATATCTATCGCGACCCCTCGCAACGCTGCGATACGCAGGGCGGATACAAGTTCCTGGCCCGGAAGGAAATAAGGGGTAACAATACTGATCGAGTCCTGCGCTGAGTACAACGCCGCCAAAATAATCCTGCGCAGCTTGTCAAAATCCTCGTCAGGACCATCCGAAATGCCGCGCGCTACTCCATCTCCCCCCGCATCAAGGCGTGGATACCATTTTTCTCCTTCCAGGACTTGACCGGTAGTAAAGGTCCAATCCTCTGCAAAGGCACGTTGCAGTTCCGCCACCACAGGCCCCTCGATGAAAAAGTGCAGATCCTGGATTGGATGGCTTGGGTTGTCAGCAAGACAATTTCCCGCACGGATGTTCATGCCGCCGGCAAAACCCAAGCAGCCGTCAATTACCATTATTTTCCGGTGATTTCGCAGGTTAAGATACTGGAAACTCCAGGGCAGGATTGTTTTCATGAATTCAGCTGCTTCAACTCCGCCCCTGCGCAGGCTCCAGGTTATTGGCGGAAATGAATAGCGGGCCCCGACACTGTCAATAAGCACCTTGACCTCAACCCCGCGTTTTGCGGCATCCTGCAGCGCTGCCCGAAATCTGTTGCCCCAGGAATCATTGTCAAAGATATAGCTGCACAAAGCTATGGAATGCTGTGCTGCCTCAATACAGGAAAGCATCCGCGGGAAAGCCTCGTCGCCATTGATCAGCGGTGTAATCCTGTTACCCTTCATGAGCGGCTGACGGGTCAGCTTATCCGTCATCCTGCTCAACTGCACCAGGTTCATTTTGTCCTCTTCTCCGCACAGCTGTTTTATAAATGACGGATCCACAGCCGCTTTCCTCTCCGGCAGGGGAACGTCCTGTTTATCGGCAAACCGCAGCTTGGCCCGCCGTTTTATACGGTTCACCCCAAACATCCAATACAGGCAAACTCCCAGAATCGGCGCGAACCACACCAACCCGAGCCAGCCGGCAGCTGACCTGGTGTCCCGCTTCTTAAAAAGGATGTGGACAGCTGTGGCCAGAATAACTAAAAATATGGTTAGGGTGACGAGATGCGGCCAGACAGAACGTAAAAAAAAGAGGATATTCATGGTTCAGTCCTGTTCATTCATCAGGATTATGTGCGTGACTCATGCAGATTTCAAGAGCTTGGCTCTGTTATAAAGCAGAAAAAAACAACTCTGTTACATCAGGTTAATACAGCATAATTATTATAAATACTCTATTATCTCAAGGTGAGATGAACTTTTTCAAAGAATTATCCATAAGCTCCCCTTTTCCAATCTGCTATAACCTCCTGCCTCACTATGCATCTGCAGGACAGGACTATACTGCACTGAAGAAGGATGTCACGGCAGCGATTGCTGATGGCCGTATTAAGACTTTTTTCCTCGCTGACCGTCCTCTCCACCATCACGATTTCTCTTCCCTGCACCTGGCTGAGGATATTCTTGCGGCCGGAGGCGAACCGCTTGTCTCCCTGTCACTGACCTTTCACGATAGACATACAGCCATTGACAAGCTGCAGGAATATTACCGGGCCGGGGTTCGACACTTCCTGTTTGTCTCAGGTGATTACCCGGCCAGGACCGATGATACGCGGGAAAATCCTGTTTTTGATATTGACAGTGTGCAATTACTCATGCTCTTGGCCGACTTGCAGGAAAAGGGGAATATTGTCAAAGGCTGCGTTGTTTCACCTTTTAAAACTTATGAAAGTGAGCAGATATGGCAATATGAAAAACTCAGGCGTAAAATCAGCCTGGGGGCTGATTTTGTAATCACGCAATTAGGGTTTGATATCCGGAAGTTTGATGAATTGGTCCGTTTTTGTGCACTGCATAAAATTAATGCCCCCCTTATGGCAAATATTTCTATTGCAGACATGCAGACTGCACGGTTGATCCAGGCAAGAGGCATCCCTGGGGTAAAAATCCCCGGCTCCTTGCTTCACGCTCTCCACGGGGAACTATCAGACCGCCAGAAGGTGATCGTCAGAACTGCAATGATCCTGGCTGCTGTAAAGGGCATAGGGTATCATGGTGCCCTGATAGGTAATCAGGCAAGCGAATTCGCGGATGTGCAACAAATACTGGACAAAGAAGAAGCACTTCAGCCGGACTGGCAGAACTTCCTTGATGAGCTGGATTTTTCCGGCCCAGAAACCCAGTTTTATTATTTTCAGAAAAATCCCCACAACGGTCTCAACAGCAGCGAACCGGCCCCGGTAGCCTTAAAACATTTTCCTTCCCCGACATACTCTTTCAGCTACTTTGTAGACTGGCTGGTCTATGTTCCCCAGGGCCCTTTATTTAAGCTGACGGGCCGTTTCTGCCATTTCTGCAGCACGAGAAAATTCTGGTATACCTTCCTGTGGCTGCTGGAATATATCTCCAAAGGACTACTCTATGGTTGTAACATGTGTGGCGACTGCACCCTTTATGCCTGCGGTTTTCTCTGTTATCAATCTGGGTGCCCGAAAAAAATGCTGAACGGCCCCTGCGGCGGCAGCAGTGAAGGATACTGCGAAGTGTTTCCCGAAAAAAAGAGGTGCTACTGGGTCAAGGTCTATCACCATATGAAGGGCGTGAAACAAGACGTTACTTTTGTGGCTCCCCCAATTCCGGCCAGGGATTCTGCCTTGCACCGTACCTCATCATGGATCAATTTCTTCCTGGGCAAAGATCACCGGAAAATGAACTTTGATGATTGTTAGAAAGTCCCACCGGCGCATTCAGCCTATCAGGCGCATTCGCCTGCAGTGACACACCTCTGCCCTATAGTAGTTCTACTTGTATTTGGTCACGTTTTGTTGAAACACCTTGCAGTGCTTACACTTCTCAAATACTTTCTTCCAGTTATTATGTAAAAATGATGCTTCCCAGCAGGTTTTCCCGGAACCACATTTTTCCAGGCAATCCTTAGAAGTTTCACATTGCACCGTCTTCCAGCAGGAGCAGTCTTCATTAGCCATGATGGTAAAGGCCTCCTTGTCTTCTCTTTCCGGACGAACTTTCGAGGCTGTGTGTTGCTCGATTTTAGTCCATTCCCTTATTGGGGAACACCTCATATTCTCCCGTGCCCCCCTTTTTGCGGCTTAAGTACTTATTACTGTGATGAAAATGATGAAAAAGGCAAAAATGTATTATTTGCCATACCCTGGGGCTGCAGGTGCGCCATATCCTGGGGCAGGGGCCCCATAACCTGGAGATGCTCCCGTATTTGAACTTGAGTCAACACCACTCGGTGTCCCGTAGCCTCCTGCAGGAGGAGATGATTTCTCAACATTTTCAGCTGCATTGGCTGTTGCAACACTGCCGCTATTGGACTGACTGGCCACCTGATATGAGGCCGCCTGGTCACTATGGCTCCCTATGCTGTAACCACTCACAAAACTGAATATGGTGGCTGTGATGATCAATGTAATTGCTATACTGGTTTTCATATTTCACTCCGGATTAGATACATTGGTGACAGATGATGTATAATGTGCTGTCAGCAGTTAAAAATTTGCAGGCCTTATGAACTTGAAATAGGACATTGTCCAGTTACCCATGACAATGGCAGTAATTGCAATAAAGCTTGAAATAGCCCCGGTAGACACCCCGGTAATACCGTGACCGAGATTGCATCCACCAGCTATGACTGCTCCCACTCCCATCATGACGCTGCCGCCGAAAACCGTCAGAAATTGCCCAACCGGCGGGATTTTCCAGGAAAACTCCTTGCGGGCCTTGGCGCTTAAAAAGGCACCAAGCGGCACTGAAAATATGAAGAATACTCCCCAGGTACCCCTGAAAATCCCGAGAAAACTGAATTCCTGGAAGGGCGAATGCGAACTGTTATAGAGCAGAGAATTAAAAAGCTCCCGCATGGGTGTGGTAATCGCCAGGCCCCGCGGAAAGCCGCCAAAATAAGAGGATATCCACCAGCCTCCCATGGTGAGGACACCAATCAATAAACCGGTCAGGGCCCAGGTTATGCTCTTGCTCTTTGTCAGGCCAAACTTGGGCTTGCCCATGAAGACATACGACAGGATAATTACGGAAAAGACGGCGATGGATACCCATTTCACGGTCATTCCCTGGCCGAAAAGGTGCCAGAAAGCAGGATTTTTCATGCCGCCGATCTCGAAACTGAAACTTTTCAAAAAGTGAAGCAGGGGACTGAACACCCCGTCTGTGGTCATAACTACCCCGAAGAAGAACCCTATTATGGCAATAATGGCAGCTGCCTGACCTTCACCCAGCCTGAAGACAATCCCGCTGGCACAGCCTCCGGCAAGAACAATCCCAAGACCAAAGAGAAAGCCTCCCAGGATATTGGCCAGGGGCAGAAAATTCTGGCGCAGGAGAGATGTATGTATAATTTCTCCGGTCTGCGGATTCGTTGTGATCATATACCCAAGGTCCTGGATCAGGTTGGAACCTACAATGGCCACGACCACGCTTAGGAGATAGGCTCTGAACATCGTCATATTTTCCAGAAAGATGATGTCCCGGAAGGCTGAATTCAGACAGAAACGTCCCCGCTGCAATATATATCCCAGGGATAACCCGAGGAGAACGGCTGAGATAATACTGATGATACTACCCTGCATTGTAAACCTCCTCCAATCCTACCGGCACATCACAAGGTTTGTCTTTGACCTGGCATCCCTTGGCCTTGGCAACCATTACAGGCACATCAGTTTTTCTTTCGACGTATCTGGTTACACAGCCGGAAATAAGCCTGTCCATGCCGCTCTTTCCGTTGCAGCCCATAATCATGAGGTCGACCTGCTCTTCCTCGGCAACTTTCAAAATTTCCTCAGTGACGTTTCCGGCCCGGACCATTGTCCTGATTTTGAAGAGGCCGGAGTTTTCAAGTTGTTTCTTATAATAGGAAAGGACCGTTTCCGCCTTGCGGTCCAGTTCTTCCTGAAATTCGGTGTCCTTTACCGCTTCCTTCAGCGTCGACATCTCGGCCTCGCCCAACATGTCGCCCATCAGAGACCTGCCGAGTATCCTTTGCACATGCAAGAGAATCACTTCTTCCGGTGGCCTAACCTGATTCCTGAATACATCGAGAACTCCAAGAGATCCTTTCGTGTCATCAGCTGCGATTAAAATCTTTTTCATTTTCTTTCCTCCGCGTGTGTGAATTGTTAAATCTCTCAATAAAATTGGGTGCCTTCAATAGCAACCTCGTTTGCCTTTAACATTCAGCAAATTCTATGCCAAACAAGAATAAAGAAATTATTTTATTATATTCCAAATAGTTATGTACTTTCTCCATATTTTGCTCGCTCCGGAGTGTTAAATGTGTTAAATAGTGTTTAAAACGTTTAACCATTATTTAACGTGGAGCAGTTCAATGCAGACCAACTTCCCCTTTAATCATAAATATCTGATGAACGTCTTGGAGAGCATACGGGACGGCATCATTATCATGAACCCCGACGGAGACATTATCTACTTCAACGACGCTGCAGAAACCATAACCGGGTACAGCAGAGAGGAAGTAATCGGCCTACCCTGTACCGTCCTTGACACAGATACGTGCGTTATTCTAACTGAATCAGGCCGGCAGAGATGCTGCAGTCTTTTTGAGGACGGCACGCCTATCCATGAAAAAAAATGCCGGATCAGGTCAAAATCAGGCAAAACAGTCTACCTGTTGAAAAATGCTGTCATGCTCAAAGATGACAGAGGTGAACCCATCGGGGCGGTGGAGTCCATTACAGACATCACCTCGCTGTATATGAAGGAACTGGAACTGGAGGAACTGAAGCAGGAACTGCGCCAGCATTACTGGTTCATGGGGCTGCTTGGCAACAGTGTACCCATGCATAAGCTGTTCGATAAGATCAGAAATGCCGCCAGCAGCGATGCCCCTGTCCTGATATGCGGCGAAAGCGGCACCGGAAAAGAGCTCGTTGCCAATGCCATCCATAAACTGAGCAGCAGAAAGAAGGGACCGTTTGTAAAGATGAACTGCGCCTCTTTAAATGAATATCTGCTGGAAAGTGAACTGTTCGGCCACAAGAAAGGATCTTTTACCGGGGCCATCAGTGACCGGAAAGGCCGTTTTGAAGCTGCTGACAGAGGCTCAATTTTTCTTGACGAAATCGGCGACATGCCCCAGGCCATGCAGGTTAAACTCCTGCGGGTCCTGGAAGAAAAGATTATCGAGCGGGTTGGCGAGCACAAACCCATAAATGTTGATATCAGATTGATTTCCGCCACGCATCAAGATCTGTACGACCTTGTTGCACAAGGACGATTCAGACAGGACCTCATGTACCGCGTCAATGCCATTATTGTCCACACCCCGCCTCTCAGGGAAAGGCGCGATGATATTCCCCTCCTCGTCACTCATCACTTGAAGAAAATATCCATTACCAACGACAAGACAATCAAAGGTTTGAGCAGTCCAGCCCTTGAAATCCTGAAGAATTACAGATGGCCCGGCAACGTGCGCCAACTTATCAATGCCCTTGAACATGCGGCTGTTACATGTAAATCCGACACCATAGAGGTCTCGGATCTGCCGGATTATGTCTTCGGGGAGACCGGTTTAATAAACAATGAAGTGGAGGATGAAGCGGATAAAATCAAAGATGCCCTGACGACTTACAAGGGCAACAGAACCCTGGCGGCCAAACACCTTGGCATCAGCAGGGTTACCCTGTGGAAAAGGATTAAAGACTATAACATCCAGGTATAATAATCTCTCTGCCAGGAGGACATCATTCCAGGCAGTCAGCTAGATGACCCGCCAGTTCCTGATTGATCTTCTGCAGTTCCCATACAACCTGCGTCTGGATGTGCCTGGGCTGGTCAGCCAGTTTCCTGAACGCCTTTTTCACATCAAAGATGCTGTAATCATAATAGGGGCAGTCATCCGGCAGTACAAAGCATGACTCACAGGCATTACGCATGGCTTGCAGGCTCTTCGGTGTCCTGTAATGCAGTTCCCTGACAATACCAGCCACTCCTTTGTCTTCAATCTGTGCAATTATGGCTGCTTCAACCTGCGCAATTATGGCAGCAGTGGGATCAGATGTATCTGTTTTTTCATTATTTCCAGGCCTTAGATAGAACCAGACCTTTTTCAGGAGAGTGGACCATCCGGTCGGGTTGCTGGCATCAGTTGCGACAGATTTATCCTGACCTATGTTCCTGATTACAGGGAGAGAGGACGAGAATAGTGCCTTGCTTTTCATTACATCGTTCCTTATAAATTTTGACTTTTACAAACCTACTGGCGCATTCGCAGCCGGTTTTCCATGACCAGGGATGCTTACATCCTATAAATTAGCAAGCCCTGTGCCATTTGTTCATTCTAGGAAAAAATGCAATAAAACAGGCAGGTTAAATAAATTATATGGCGGGATCCATACCGCGAGTGCGTTAAATTGTTAAATCATGTTAAAAGATAATTAACAATTAGCTGTTTTATTCTTTTTGTACCAAAGGAAATATAACTTGCTATTATCTACTGAAGTGGTTATTATGCTTTTTTAATTCACGTGCAGTATATATTTGTAGTCAAAAATTACAGAAAAAAACCGCACTATCCATATGAGAAAGTGCGGTTTTTGTTTTTAGGGCTTAGAATACCATAACTGCCAACCCGGCGAAATCTTGATATTATGCCGGGGCCCTATTAATAAGTGGTTCCAGGAGGAACCCGTACAAAAGGAGTAGTTTACGATGTCAGAAGGTACAGTAAAATGGTTTAATGATGCAAAGGGATTTGGTTTTATCGAACAGGATGGCGGCAAAGATGTATTTGTCCATCATACTGCCATCCAGGCTGAGGGATTCAAATCTCTTGAAGAGGGAGCCCGCGTTAAGTTCGACATAGTTGACGGCGCTAAAGGCCCTGCAGCAGAAAATGTTGTAAAGCTTTAAACCACCCAATAAACTTCTAAAAAATGCCCTGCTGTGTCAGCAGGGCATTTTTTTTTGCTTTTTACCTTCCCGGTTACTGACCGTAATTTTTCTACTTGTCCGCCCCGTCTGCCTCTCGCCAAGACTCCTACCTGATAGGTTGTCCCTTGAAATCAGGTGTTTAAAATTTACGCCCAATACTATATTCTGGCAGTTCACAGCCAACGGAATCTCCCCCGAACCGAAAGAATAAATTTCAACCATCCAGGTCCCATGCCATGAGTAACCAAGTCCAGACCATACCACTCATAAAACTGACCCTTGCCTTCATTCCTGTTTTAATCGTCATTTTTATCCAGTATCGCTGGTCCAGAGAACATCGCAATGCCATTTACGGTATTTCGCGTATGTTGGTTCAACTCCTGCTGATCGGTTACATTTTAACGTTCATATTCGACACACGGAATGGCTGGATTGTTCTGGGTGTCCTGGCTGTCATGGTTTTAGCCGCCAGTTGGATCGGATTGCGAACAGTGAAGCACAAACAGCTGCATCTTTATCCCAAAGCCCTTTTGGCCATGCTTGTGGGCGGCACCACCACTCTCATTCTCGTGACGCAAGGTGTTTTGAACCTCACCCCTTGGTATCTGCCAAATTATTTTATCCCGCTTGCTGGCATGATCTTTGCCAATGGCATGAACAGTGTGAGTCTGGCAGCTGACAGGCTGACGGCAGAAATCGGCAGGAATGTCGACTTTGAACGGGCACGAAATATTGCGTTCCGCGCCTCGCTTATTCCCATTACAAATTCCCTGTTTGCCGTCGGACTTGTCTCTATTCCCGGCATGATGACAGGCCAGATACTCTCCGGTGTCTCCCCGCTTATTGCTGCCAGGTACCAGATCATGGTTATGTGTATGGTCTTTGGTGCGGCAGGGATTTCCTCCGGCTGTTTTTTGGTGCTGATCAAACCTGATTTCACAATAAAATTAACATGAAGGCAATAATTATCAACTCTTACGGCGCTCCGGATGTCCTGCAAAAGGCAACAGTTGCTGTCCCGAAAATTGGTTCCAGGCAGCTCCTTATCGAGGTCAAGGCAGCTGGTGTCAATCCCATAGACTGGAAAATCCGTAAAGGCAATTTCAAGCTGCTGACGGGCAGGAGATTCCCCAGGATCCTTGGTACCGATGTTGCCGGAATCGTGAAGGAAACAGGAAAAAACGTCACACGTTTCAAAACGGGTGAAGAGGTGATGGCCATGGTCAATATCATGCGCAGCCAGGGGGGCTATGCTGAGTTTGCGGTGACGGCAGAAAAATATACCTGCAGAAAACCGGAGAACCTTTCATTTATTGAGTCTGCAGCAGTGCCCGGTTCTGCTCTTACTGCTCTCCAGGTGCTGCGGAGCAAGGTCCGCCTTGCCAGGGGGCAGAAACTCCTGCTCAACGGTGCATCCGGCGGTGTCGGGACCTATGGCGTACAGATAGCAAAAATTTTGGGAGCCTCGCTTTCCGCCGTCTGCAGTGCCCGCAATACAGACCTGGTCACTTCACTGGGGGCTGACAGGGTAATTGACTATACTGAAATAGATTTTACCAGACAGGGCCAACTCTATGATGTAATTTTTGATGCTGTGGGCAATTTAGATTTTGCCGACTGTAAGCCTGTCCTTGCAGAGGGTGGCACCTTCATCACCATTGTGCCGAATTTTAAAAAGATAATGCTCAGTCTTATCACCGCTGTCCTGCCGGGCAAAAAATGCAGGTTTGTTTCAGCCCTGCCGGATAAGGACGACCTGCTGTGGCTGAAAGAGAAGATTGAAGAGGAAAGGATCAGGGTTGTTCTGGACAGGACCTATGTGCTGGAGCAGGCCAGAGAAGCCCATGAGTACATGGAAAAAGGGCATGCGCGGGGAAAAGTGGTTCTTGCTGTAGCCCCTTGAGGGCAATGCTAGTCAAGTATATAGTCTATATTGAGCACCCCGTTAAGATGATCGATTTCATGTTCCACTAAGGCGGCATTATCATTCCTGACTACCAGTATTTCTTCTTTGTTCTCAAGGGTCTTGTACTTAACCTTCACATAGGCAGAGCGTTTAATAACCGTATCGTTTCTCTCCTCGACGGATAAGCAGTCGTCGTTATCAAAATAGGTCCCTTTTCTTTCCAGTATCTCGGGGTTAATCATTACTTTCATCTTGCCGTTTATGCCACACACAACCAGTCTCTTTGCTACACCAATTTGAGGAGCGGCCAGGCCGCGCGGCAACGATCTCTCCAGGAAGAAATCAACCAGGGCGTGATAGCGCAGCGTTGAGATGATATTATCAATCAAAGAAAGTATTGAACCATCTATGTGATCAATTGGTTCGGCGACTTGGCGCAGGACAGGTTCCGGATGTTCTACTATGGACATTACATTCCTGTTATTCCTATAGAAACCTGCAATAGCCAGGATGCCTATGGCAATGATGAGTGCATACACACCGCCTATAAGGAATTCTTTCTTACTGATCAACACCATTTCTCCCTTATGAATAACAAAGAGGCGTCACGATTCTTTCCCCTTTTCCTCTTCGAGGATCTCTTTCATATCAAGCGCCCTGTCAAAATTATTTATCTGCTCCTGGGAGAGAAGCAGGTCTTTCAGGCTGAATATCTGCAGGCGGCACGACTGGGTAAAAAGGCGGTTCACCAGAAGCATGGATGAAATTTCCAATTCCTGTATCGTCCCCCCTGACACAGCCTTTAACGTATCATTTACGCACAATTTATCAGCCTCTTCAATTTTGACAAAGGTTTTAAGCAAACTGTGATATTGTTCTTCCTTGCTTTCCTGGCCCAGGATACCCCCCATATCATGGTATACCTTAAGCAGCCTCTTGCGGAATGTTTTGTACTGACTGTTCAGGTACACATTGCCCGAAACCTCAAATTCATCCAAGTCATGTCGTATCCCTTTAAAATTCTTTATCGAATTCATAATGTTACGCGAGGCAAAGATCATGCGCTCAAGTTCACTGGCTTCAGCCTCTTCCAGTTTCTGGCTTTGGAGCTTGGAATAGTAGGCAAAGATCTCGGCATGCAGCAGTTTTATGTTTTCATACAGACTTTCAAATGAGAGTTTTTTCCTGCTGCTTTTTTCCAGGGGCAGGTCCTCATCAAATACGAGATGCCTATCAATATTAAGTAGCCGCAATCCATAGAGCTGGCACTCCTGCAGCAGGTGGAGAATTTCTTTGCGCAGTGCTGAAGTCGCCGCCTCGATCACTTCGGTGGGGGTGTTGTTGATAAATACCGTCAGGATCGCCTTGTAGTCAGGAAACATCCTGTAAAGAAGTTTTGCCAGGAGACCTATAAACGGAAAAAAAAGTATGACGCCGATGATGTTGAAAATTGTATGAAAAAGAGCCAGGCCCATAACATCGTTCCTCTGGATATCAATGAAATGGGAGATGAGCCAGACTAGCCCCTGAATGCTCAAAAAGGCGACAACCCCGGTGATGATATTAAAGACCAGGTGGCTGAAGGCAACTCTTTTTTTGGCCGGGATACCCCCCAGAGAACCGAGAATAACAGTGATGGTGGTGCCCACATTGGCTCCAATTACCATGGCCACTCCGATATCAAAGGTAATCAAGCCGCCGTGCAGAGCGGTCAGAACAACAGCGATGCTGGCGGCACTGGCCTGCATGATAGCCGTAAGCAGAGTGCCGACTATAAGGTAGAGCCAGAGGCCGTAATCGGGAATCATGCCCAGGTCAAAACTCTGGCCGATACTTTCAACGCTGCCCTTCATGTAATCAAGCCCGAGAAAGAGAAAGCCGAACCCGATCATGAGCCTACAAAACTGGAAAGGCTTTTGGGTGGTGTCGCAGAAAACAAGACCTATACCGCCGATCCCTATAAAAGGCAGGGCAAAACTTTCAATTTTCATTTTAAAGCCGACAATAGCGACAATCCATACGGTCAGAGTAGTACCGATATTGGACCCCATGATCACGCCGATGGCATTCTCCATACTCATAACACCGGCGCCGACAAATGCCAGCACCATAAGGGATACAGCGGAACTGCTCTGCAGGATTGCGGTGGCGACTATGCCGCTGCCGATTGAACGGTAACGGCCATTGGTATAGAGCCGGATCATGCGCCGGAAGGCCTTTCCTGAAAGGATTTTGATAGCGTCCTCTAGCATGAACATGCCGATAAGGAAAATTCCAAGTCCTGCTATCAATTTCCACAGATCAAAAGTTTCGCTCATCTGCCGGGTTCTTCCTCTTTGCAGGGATACACTTCACGCAGTGCAAGAATAACGAGATAGGCGGCCAGATCATGATGCCTATCGGGATAATTTTCAAGGTATTGTTTGACCTGGCGAATGACTTCCGCTGTGGAGATTTGGGGGGGCAGGCAAAACATGTCAACGGGCAATGACTCAACAGTTGTTGCCACTGTATGAAAATCTATAATACCGGCAATATATCCGGCGCATACTCCAAACCGATGGTTATCATAGTCCCCGCTCCTGTCAAGGCCCTTTATGGCATGAGTGCAGGATTCATAGATTTCTTTGCCCGTAAAAACATAATTTGAAGATTCAGCTCTGGCGTCTAAAGAGAAGAGGGAGAAGATGACAACAAGCAGCATAGAAATTCTTTTCATTGGTGCCTCATTGAAAATGTATTTTTCCCAGGCAAATATGAAGGATACTTGTTAGCATTGAGTTACTAGACTCTATTACACAACTGTCTTAAGAATCAAATGTATTTTTACAGTGATAGCTGTTATCCACTTATCCAACAAGAAAAACGTTAATTACTTTTTGTTTAGTATTAGCGTAACTGCTCTGGCAGTATTGACAGAAACATGACTCAGGCAATAGCACGCTTCATATTGAGATTATTTGGCTGGCAGACGGAATTAGCAGTTGCAATGGTTAATAAATGTGTGCTTGTTGGGGCTCCGCATACAACCAACTGGGACTTCCCCATCGCACTCCTTGGTATGACTGCCATGGGCATCAAGTTCAACTGGGTGGCAAAACATACGCTTTTCCGCTGGCCCTTGGGAATTTTCATGCGCGCGCTCGGCGGCATTCCTCTGGAACGAAATACTGGAGGTGCCGGTTTTGCTTTAAAGATGGTGGAAACCTTCCATGATCTCGATCATTTTATCCTGGCAATTGCACCTGAAGGCACACGCCATAGAACCGATCACTGGAAAGCGGGCTTTTACAAAATAGCCCTGAAAAGTTCCGTTCCTATCGCCCTGGGTTATGTTGACTATAGAAAGAAAAAAATTGGCATCGGCAAGCTTTTCATGCCTTCAGGGAACAGGGAAAAAGACTTTTTACAGGTGCAGGGTTTTTACAGTGACAAGTCCGGGAAATATCCCGAAAAACAGGGGGAGGTAAGACTCAGGTAATTAAGGCAAAACACCCCGGATTCGGGCAGAAAATGTTATTTTTTTTGTTTGCTGGCCTTACCGGAACCCATATGAAAAAGAAAACATTGCCGTTGAGACTCACCCCTTACTATGCTTCATTATTGTATATTTTTTTGAAATTCTTTATCATATGGCAATTTATTTCAGTTGTATATCTGTAGGAACCCAATTTCTGCCATGTATGATGCATGGTGAAACTCCTTCCAGCCTGCCTGAAGGGAAAACGGAGGGGGTTAAACCTTAACTATTGGGAGGTGCAAACATGGGAATGGTTAAAGAGTTCAAAGAGTTTGCCATGCGTGGCAATGTGGTGGATATGGCTGTTGGTATTATAATCGGCGGCGCATTCGGCACAATCGTCAAAAGCCTTGTAAGCGATGTGATTATGCCGCCAATCGGTTTACTCCTGGGTGGTGTTGATTTTTCCAATTTATTTGTTGTCCTCAAAGAGGGTGCTGAGGCCGCTGCACCCTATGCAGCCCTGACAGATGCGCAAGCCGCCGGCGCAGTAACGGTCAACTACGGGGTTTTCTTTAATTCTGTTATCAGCTTTCTGATCGTAGCCTTTGCCGTGTTCATGCTCATTAAAGGTATCAACAGCCTTAAACGCCAGGAAGAGGCGCCGCCTGCTGAACCAACCACCAAGGAATGCCCATTCTGTCTCTCAACCATTGCGATCAAGGCCAGCCGCTGCCCCAACTGCACCTCGGAACTTGCATCTGCCACCTAAGCGAGTTTCATAAACAGATCTGAATTGCCTGGCGCCGCAAACGTTTCACGTTTGCGGCGCTGGCAAACATACTTGCATTTTTACCATGCCGTCCCGATTAATTTTTACAGCACAATAATACAGGTGGCCTGTATACTCTGCCCTCTAGGTTCCCGGCTTTGGCGTCAGATCTTTTTAAATCAGGCATGAAACATGAAAACAGTGATCATCATACTCTGTGTCTCGCTGTGCAGCTGGGCAGGCTGGTGGCTTGGTGAAAGTTTCGGCCTGCTGACCGGCTACCTGACAAGTTTTGCCGGGAGCCTCATCGGTGTTTATGTCGGGGTCCGCATCAACAGGGAATACATGCCCTGACACCAGCTATGAATGGCTTTTATCTGCTCAGAAAAGATACAGGCGTTTTCGCTGTCACAAAAACGTTTCTGATTATCAGGCTTGGCTAGTCATTTACCAACCGCCGCGTCTGCCGCAGTTGCCAAAGCCCGGGCCGGGTCCATATCCAGGCCTGGGACTTTTTCCAAATGTCTTTTCAGCTTTTTCTTCCATCATGGTCCGCAGGTCAAAGAGGTCCCCTGAGAGTTTTGCTACTTTCTTTTCATCGGGGTTATCCTGCTGCATTAATGCATCAAGCTCGTTTGCTGTTACGAAAATCTCTTTTCTGATCTCTCTGGTTTCTTCAAAGAAAACGGATGTTTTCTCATCATCCTTTTCCGCAGAAGACCAGTTGTTGCAATGCCTGCCTCCGCAATCACCATAGCCGGGACCAGGGCCATACCCATAATTACCACGCCCATCGGCCATTGAAATGGTGCTGAATCCAATTGCCACGATAAGAGCTGTGGCTGCTACATACTTTTTCATTCCATCAACCTCCAAATGTAAAAATGTTTATTCTGTGTCAAAAGACTACGAACCAATCTTCGTCATACGAAAATCCAAAAAGTGTGCCATTATTATATCCCGGCTCTTTCTTTTTTATTTTTTCTTTTAATTTCAATGCAATACATTTTTCCTGACCAACAATTAGATGGAATCCACCTGGCAGCGACCTGGCGAAAAACTACCCAGAAGATAAAATTAATGGAGAATATTCTTCACCACGTGAAGGGGTGCCAACCGGATAAAACTCATGAAATCAATGGATTAACTGGCACAATGCAGCATTTGCGGGACGGGTTTGTTCCTGGGCGTTGATTGCCGTCCTGAGAAAAGATAC
>Ga0111149_1019_pt1 | contig 30423 bp, 15 predicted proteins | sample DeeMarSeWOR28_12_FD_80400 | JGI IMG/M metagenome (GOLD analysis project Ga0111149, IMG submission 80400) | Desulfobacterales bacterium SG8_35_2
TAACCTTGTTCATGATGTCTTTGCACTCCTCTACTTTATTCCGGCGGCAGCCTTCAACTCTTCAGCCTTATCCGTTTTTTCCCAGGTAAATTCAACCCGCTCCCTGCCGAAATGGCCATAGGCGGCGGTTTTCTTGTAAATCGGCCTGAGCAGGTCAAGGTGCTGGATTATGGCTTTCGGCCTCAGGTCAAAATGGTCATAGATCAGTTGTTTTATTTTTTTGTCTTCTATTTTCCCGGTGCCAAAGGTATGGACATTAATGGACACAGGCTTGGAAATGCCGATGGCATAGGCAATCTGCACTTCAACCTCGTCAGCCAGGCCTGCCGCCACAATGTTTTTAGCCACATAGCGCCCCATATATGATGAGGAACGGTCGACCTTGGACGGGTCCTTTCCGGAAAAGGCGCCGCCGCCGTGGGAACCCATGCCGCCGTAAGTGTCGACAATAATTTTGCGGCCGGTGACGCCGCAGTCCCCGACAGGACCGCCAATAACAAAACGGCCGGTCGGGTTGATAAAGTACTTGGTGTTGCTGTCTACCATATCACCGGGGATGATCGGTTTGATGATCTCCTCCATCACCCCTTCCTTCAAGTCCTCATAATCAACCTCCGGACCGTGCTGTGTTGAAAGGACTATGGCCTCAATTCTCTCGGGACCATCAGCCCCGTACTCAACAGTGACCTGGCTCTTGGCATCCGGACGCAGCCATGGCAGTAATCCTGCCTTGCGGACTTCCGCCTGCCTTTTCATGAGCCGGTGGGCATAGGTGATGGGCATGGGCATCAGCACCTTGGTTTCCGTGCAGGCATACCCGAACATGAGGCCCTGGTCCCCGGCTCCCTGGTCCAGGTCAAGCCCTGAGCCTTCATTGACTCCCTGCGCAATATCCGGGGACTGTTTATCGATGGATGTGAGGACGGCACAGGACTGGGAATCAAAGCCCATGTCCGAAGAGTTGTAGCCAATCTCCTTAACGGTATCCCGGACGATCTGCGGCATATCAACCCAGGCGGTCGTGGTGATTTCTCCTGCTATCAGGACCATGCCGGTTGTCACAAGGGTTTCGCAGGCAACCCTGGATGCTGTGTCCTGTTTCAGTATTGCATCCAGTACTGCATCTGAAATCTGGTCAGCGACTTTGTCCGGGTGTCCTTCGGAAACTGATTCTGAGGTAAAAAGATATCCTGACATGAGTCAAGTTCTCCTAAAAAAAATTTAATAAACAATGTGCTCCAGCCATTAATTTGCAAAACAGTATTTTTTGGTCGAAATTTACATATAAGTCAAGTAAAACCTTGTTGCGGGCAATAAATTGAACGGAAGCTGTTGCAGAAACGAAGAAATTAATAAGGGTTATTCGTGTTTGTTTTTTCTTGCTTGACAAAAGATGCTCTGCGAATAAACTTTTGTGACCAAATATTGGACAACCGTAGAGCAGCCGTGGTCATCAAGATGGACTGATAGCAGCAGTTGGCCGGGGCCGCAATTTCTGTCGGCGCCGGGCTTTGTGGAGGAGCCGATACGCATTTGTTTTTACTGGTTAAATGGCCGGCTTTGCCCTTCTGGTTTGATCCTTATCCAGCAGGGACAGGGGTTGTCTCAACCCGTGGGCCAGACAAGTATTGCCAACATTAACAATTATTAAAAAGGAGACAGGGTTTCATGAAACTTGGGATAAACGGTTTAGGCCGTATAGGCAAGCTGACGCTTTGGCATCATGTTTCCAGGCAGAATTTTTCCGGCATTGTTGTCAACATAGGCCGTAAGGTAGGCAAAAGCCTACATGACCTGGCATCTGCCATTGAAAGGGACTCTACCTATGGCCGATTGGGGGTCTTTTTGCATGGTCACAGGTGTACCAGGGTTATTGAAAACCTCAATGAAGCAGAGGGATCAATGGTGATAAACGGCGTGCCTGTCAAAATTCTGCAGGAAGCCCGGAACCCGAAAGATATTAAATGGAAAGAGAATGATGTTCGCTTTGTAGTGGACACCACAGGCGTTTTTAATGACCCGACTGCAGATGCTGAGGCTCCGGGCGGGGCGCTGCGGGGCCATCTTGATGCCGGTGCTGAAAAGGTGCTTCTCTCTGCGCCATTCAAGATTAAAGCCAAGGGCCTTGACATGCCCGAGGATGCTGTAACCACAGTCATGGGCATCAATGATGACGACTATGTGCCGGCAAAACATAATGTTATTTCCGCCGCTTCCTGCACAACCACCTGCCTGGCCTATATGATCAAACCCTTAATGGACCACTTTGGCGCTGAAAACTTTTTAAGCGCTTCCATGGTGACAGTGCATGCTGCTACCGGAAGTCAGCAGGTGCTTGACAGGCTTCCGGGTGCCGGGGCAAGTGACCTGCGGAAAAGCCGTTCAATACTGAATAACATAATCCTCACCACTACCGGGGCAGCCCGGGCCCTTGGCCTGGTCATCCCGGAAATGAGAAATATCGGATTCATTGCCGAGTCGGTTCGCATTCCCACTTCTACCGGCTCCCTGATCGTGCTTGTCCTTAACCTGCAGGATGATCTGGAGAATCCGATCAAAAGAGACCTGATAAATTCCATCTATAAGGAGTATGCGCAACATTCCCAGTATATTGATTATTCCGAAGAGCAGAATGTTTCGGCGGATATTGTCTGCATACCAAACGCGGCAACTGTCATTGAAGGGACGGAAACCCATACCAGGACAGCGACAGTTAATGTCAACCTGGACAAGATAAAAAGCTGCAATATCGAACCAGGGACGTCACCGAGGATCCAGGTGCCGGTGACCCAGGCGGTCATTTACGGCTGGTATGACAATGAGCTCGGCAGCTATACCAATATGCTGGGTGACCTGACCGTTTCCATCACCGACCAGATGGTTTAATTGTGTAAGTGGGGCGCATCAAGCTGCACATAGATCAAATGCAGTTCAAGGATATTCCGGCAATCATTGAGCTGGAAGCTGGTACCCTCTCGGCCTGGGGCCGGGAACATCTGGAGGATGAGCTGCACCAGCCCGCGGGATTTCAGTTTGTTGTCCGCAATGAAGCATCTGAAAAGATAGAGGCTGTCTTGTGCGGCCGCATCATGGCAGATGAGGCGGAAATTCTGAAATTAAGTGTAGCAGAGGGCTCACGCCAAAAGGGTATAGGATACAAGCTGCTTGATTTTGTTTTAAACTACTGCAAGACAAAAGGGATAAAAAACTGTTTTCTTGAGCTGCGCGCTTCAAATACAGCTGCCAGAAAACTGTATGAGAAGCGGGGGTTTTTCAGGGTCGGGACCAGAAAGAATTACTATGACGACCCGGTGGAAGACGCCATTCTGGCTCAGCTTGAACTATAATTTAAGACAACGCGACGCGAAGACAAGGAGGGTCAATGAAGAACATCAGAGACCTTGATATAAAAGAGAAAAAAGTGCTCATCAGGGTGGATTTTAATGTGCCGCTGGATGAACAGCGTAACATTACGGATGACACCAGGATCAGGGGAGTGCTGCCGACCATCAACTACGCCCTGGATGAACACGCCAAGGTTATAATCATCTCCCACCTCGGGCGCCCCGAGGGCCAGCGGCAGGAAAAATTCAGCCTGGCCCCGGTAGCCAAGAGACTCTCCAGGCTCCTGGAAAAAGAGGTGAAACTTGCATCTGACTGCATAGGACCTGAGGTTGAAGGCCTGGTAGATCAAATGGCATTTGGAGATGTTCTGCTTCTGGAAAACCTGCGCTTCCATGAGGAGGAAAAGAAAAACGATCCTGAATTCTGCCGGCAGCTGGCAAAGCTCGCTGACGTCTACATTAATGACGCCTTTGCCGTGGCGCACCGGGCCCATGCCTCGGTCGTGGGCGTGGTGGAATTTTTCCAGGAATGCGCGGCCGGGTTCCTGCTGCAGAAGGAAATGGATTACTTCCACCGATCTGTCAGCGACCCCAGCCGTCCACTGGCAGCTATAGTAGGCGGCGCCAAGGTATCGAGCAAGCTGGGGGCATTGCGCAACATGATTGACCGGGTGGACAAGTTGATTATCGGCGGCGCCATGGCCAATACCTTTTTAAAGGCCCAGGGGCACGAGGTGGGCACATCCAGGGTAGAGGATGATCTGCTGGAAACAGCCAATGAGCTTGTCGCCCAGGCTAAGAAACAGGGAGTGAAACTCTATCTCCCGGTTGACTGTATCGTGGCAGACAAATTTGACCCAAAGGCCGAGACCAAGAGAACCACAACCCAGGAAGTGCCGAAAAGCTGGATGATCCTGGATATCGGCCCGGCCTCAACCCTGCTTTTCGGAGAGGCCCTTGAAGATGCCCGCACCATTATCTGGAATGGCCCTATGGGTGCCTTTGAGATGGATGCCTTTTCCAGGGGAACCATGGCCATGGTGCAGAAACTGGCGGCATCACATGCCCTGACCATAGTCGGTGGCGGTGATACGGATGTGGCAGTGCACCGGGCCGGCGAGTCCGCCAATATATCGTATATTTCTACCGGCGGCGGGGCTTTTCTCATGCTCATGGAGGGCAAGGTCTTACCGGGTGTTGCAGCCCTGGAAGGGAAGTAAGGACAAAGGTTAAAGGATAAAGGGAAAAAATTTTCGGCGAAGATTATTTTTTTTACCTTTAGCCTTGCGCCTTTCACCTTTAACCTTAAGCGAACGGAGTGAGCGCATGAACCGCAGACCACTTATAGCAGGAAACTGGAAGATGCATACAACTGTGCAGGAAGCAGAGCATCTGGCATCTGCTGTTGTGCAGGCAGCTGCCAAAGCAGCCGGCCGGGATGTTATGATTGCTCCGCCGTATACAGCCCTGGCAGCAGTTGGCAAGATTCTTTCCGGCACAGGTGTGCTCCTCGGGGCCCAGAATGTCCACTGGGAGGATAAGGGTGCGTTTACCGGGGAGATTTCTGCAGCAATGCTCAAGGATGTTGGCTGCGTCATGGCCATTATCGGCCACTCCGAGCGGCGGCATGTCTTCGGCGAGACAGATCTTATGATTAACAAAAGACTGACCGCGGCCCTGCAATTCGGGCTTATCCCTGTATTATGCGTCGGGGAAACACTGCAGGAGCGGGAGGCAGGCCGGACCCTTGAAGTGCTGGAAGACCAGGTACGCGCAGGACTTGCTGCATTAGATTCGGTTGACGGCGCAAAACTTGTCGTTGCCTATGAGCCTGTCTGGGCTATCGGCACAGGGAAAACCGCCACTGAAACCCAGGCCCAGGAAGCCCACAGCTTTATCAGGAAGCTGCTTGCAGACATGTTTGAGAAAAATATTGCCGCCCAGATAAGAATATTGTATGGTGGCTCGGTTAAGCCGGAGAATATCGATATCCTTATGCAGCAGGAAGATATTGACGGCGCTTTGGTAGGTGGAGCTGCGCTCAAAGCGGATTCGTTTGAGCGCATTATTTGTTTTCAGTAAGCTGCATGATAAAAAGGACTCCCACAGGGGAGTAAGGGTACATGATAACCATACTGACAATTGTACATATTATCGTCTGTATTTTCCTGGTTTCCATCGTTTTGCTGCAGCACGGCAAGGGGGCTGATATCGGTGCCACCTTTGGCGGCGGCGGTCAGTCCCTGTTCGGTACCGAAGGGCCGGTGCCCATGCTGAACAAAATTACGACAATGGCTGCAGTGATTTTTATGGTGACCTCAATTTCCCTGGCCTATATTTCAGCCCACCGGACTACAAGTTCGGTCATGGGGGATTATGGTGCACCCGCCGCTCCTGTTGAGCAGCCGAGCCAGGTTGCAGAGCCTCTGCCGGAAAGGATTCCGATGCCGGCAGCACCGGCAGAAGAGAGCGCACCTGCTCCGGCCTTTCCTGCAGGTGAAGGCGGCAAGGCAGGCGAGTAGCAGCAAGACGCAACACGCGAAAAGAATTTTATAATTGCCGAAGTGGTGGAACTGGTAGACACGCTATCTTGAGGGGGTAGTGGGCCACGCCCGTGCCGGTTCGAGTCCGGCCTTCGGCACCATAATTTTCATTTGTGACCATTTTGTGACCACTTTCATAAAAAATAGTGTTTTCTAAACGGGTTGCAGCTTTAGGGTCTGATGGATTAAAGAGGTGGGCATATACATATCCAGATAGTAAAAGCTGACTAGCTTCTCTGAGCCGGAACATAATAGATCAATTCGATATGAATAGTATACCGAACAATTTAGAAACAATTGGCTTCGACAATTGGTTTTTGAGCAGGGTACCTCCTGAAAAGCTAGAACAATTTGACATAGCAAGAGTTGTGGCTGTTCACAAAGAAAGCTATACAGTAAACAATGGTGAGGTTGATGTTTTAGCAGAATTAATTGGAAAAATAATATTTAGCGCTTCATCCCCAAATGATTATCCAGCAGTAGGTGATTGGATCCTTGCTAATTTTTATGATGAAAATACATTCGCAATAATTCACGAACTCTTACCTCGCAAGTCTTTGTTGAAAAGAAAAACGCCAGGGAAAAAAGTTGATTTCCAGTTGATCGCGGCCAATATCGATGTTGCATTCATCGTTCAATCGCTAAATGAAAATTTTAATCTCCGGCGCCTTGAGCGGTATCTTGTCATGGTTAAAGAGAGTAACATCCAACCGATTATACTACTTAGTAAAAGTGACCTGCTTTCCAAAGAAGATATTGCAAACAAAATTGATGAAATCCAAAAAATTATGCCCCGCTTACAAGTAGTACCATTCACTAACGAAAATGAATTTGGTTTAGATAGTGTAAAGGAAATCTTGAAATCTGGTCTAACATATTGCTTGCTGGGATCTTCAGGAGTAGGCAAAACAACATTAATAAATAACCTCATAGGTGAATCAATTTATAAAACCAAAACGGTCAGCAAGAAGGAGAGTAAGGGAAGGCATGCTACCACGCATAGACAGCTCATTAAATTGGATTCTGGAGCTATGATAGTTGATACGCCGGGCATGCGAGAGTTGGGGAACTTCTCAGTAGATACTGGGCTTGGTGAGACATTTTCTGAAATTGTAGCTCTGTCCCAGAAATGCTACTTCAACGATTGTACTCATGTTGGAGAAAAAGGATGTGCAGTTTTGGACGCTGTTGAAAAAAGTCTATTGCCTGCTGATCGCTATCAAAATTATATGAAAATGACCAAAGAGTCCACTTACTATGAAATGTCATATTTGGATAAAAGAAAAAAAGACAAGCAGTTTGGAAAACTCTGCAAGACTGTAATGAAACACAAAAAAAGTCAAAGATAGCGATTAACAAGTTGCTATTGTCAGTGGATACCTTAATTGGCAATTCTTCTCTATGTATTCAACATTGTGGCAAGTTATTGTAACTCCTAAATTAGCAGAAGCTAATAATTGGTAGCATCAGTTCACCCATATCATGCGACACGTAATTCTCGCATCATCTCGGCAGGACTTTGACCAAAATATCGTTTGAACTCTCGGCTGAACCGGGAAGAGCTTTCATAACCCACCTTATATGCTCACCAGCCAAGACCGGATGCCGCCAAAAGCACCACCGTGGATTTGTCAACTACGGTTTACAGGGGTGATAAACACCTTTGGTACAGGAAACATAGTTTACACTTTGCTGCTTCGAGAGGTTTGCAAATCAATATATACTGGATGTATCAATTAATCCTTGGTGGCTGTTTTGCTGCGGGACCTGCCCCTGCAACCTGCTGCCCGCAACATGTATAAGTATTTCAATTGTTGTAACTTGTCGAAATATATACAGTTTTAAAAATTTTGAGAAAACTTTTAAAAATTCTGCATGATTTTTGCAGAGTTTCGCACAGTCATGGTCATGATTCATTCAGTTCTCTTTTTTTAAGAGGATCCGAAATAGAGAAAATTCGTATAGGCGAATAAAAATTGCACAAAAGATTCGAGAGCAACAGAGTTAGAATGGTTTTGAAGTAAAAACTTGACATAAAAAAAAGCCTGCTGGTTGGTCCATCTCGCCAAAGACAAAACCTCGCAGCAGGCTCCAACACACACCTGGAGGTGCATGTATATGTCCACTTTACGTTCTATTCAACGTTCTGTCAATCCCCAGACTTCAGCCGAAGTTTATCTCCCACCGGATAAAAAACAGGGTGAGTGAAATCCTATCCGCGGATTTTTGAATCCACCTGAATCCTGAGACGATTCATTTGGGGCTTTTTAAACGCGTCCGATGAAAAATTTCTGCTTTAACAAATTGATTGAGGCAGGATGTCACCTCTTTGTTCTTTTGCAGTGGTGTTTGTCATGCTTTCTGCTGCTGAAGAAACGCAGGATGACATTTTGTACTGCATGTCTTTCGGTCTCCTTGGGGGCTCTTGTCCTGATGCTGGCAAATACTTCCCCGGCCCTGGGCGCCGAGAAGTTCTGCAGTGATCCTCCTTACTATGGTGTCATTGACGGCAGTATACGTCCTGCGCCTACCCAGATAACGGTAGACAGAGATTGCACGTTCGTGAATTTTCCGCAGTCCAAGCCGCTGACCACAACGATTAACTTTCATACCAATGATCCATCAATCTACCTTATCATCTTTGATAATGTCTACTTTACCGGCCATATGGCCTGTGCCAATGTTGACCACAGGATCTGGTTTTCGAACAGTTCTGATTACGGTTCCAGCAATGCCTGCCAGGACCTGTTCATCCCCGTAGAGTCGATTGACAAACAGAATCCCCCTGGCCAGACAACAGCTGCTATTGGCGTCCCTTTCACCTATACGCTCACTCTCCCTTCCATGAATTTGGGCGGGGGACCGTCGGCCAACGACCTGCATTCCATTACATTATGGGACGATCTCACCGCAACGGGCGTAGACCTTACCTATGTGGACATCAACGCCTACTATAAGGGAACCAGCATCCCGGTAACGCTAGTACCCGAAGACAATCCTGATGCGCCGGGCGGGGTGTGGACGCCTAAGAATCTCTCTTATAAAAAAATTCCCCTGATCCCTGCCGGTGAGCAGATCGTGGTCGAGATCACGGTCGTTCTCGATGACACAGCAGGAAATACGGCTGGAACGCAGTTTACCAACACCGCCAAATGGCAGTTCGGACGACTCATTGACGATACTTACTATGAACCTCTGCCTGGAGAGTGGGGGGTCTCGGAGCCGCTGACCATCGTCGGACCCGACCTCATAGTCACGAAAACCGGACCGTCTACTGTCGTTAACCTCGGTGAGTGGGCGGAGTTCACCATCGATGTCTTGAATGGCGGGACCTGGGCCGGCGATGCCTGGAACGTCAACATACTCGATCAGCTGCCGAGCGAACCATCAAACCCGTTCAACGGCGGAATGTGCGACCTGACACCGGAGGTGACAGGCGTTACCCTCGCTGGCAGTCCGCTAATCCAGGACACCGACTATTCGCTCAGCTACACCGGCTGTGAGCTTAGCCTCACACTGCTGGAAGCGGCCGGCCCCATCGGGCCGAATGAACGGTTGGTCTTCACATACCGGACCAAGGTAGACGCAGACAGTGAAAGCGGCGCCGTTCTCACCAACGTTGCCGGTGCCACCCGTTGGTCTAACGACAGGGATGACACTGTAGGTCAAATCTACAGCTGCACCCTGAGCGACGGCACGGAGAATACTCCCGACTGTCAGGACGCCCATGATTTACTGGTGGTGCTTTCAGGCTATTTCTTCGAGAAAACGGCTGCAGACCCTGGCACCGGAGAGATTGTCAGCAGTGCCATGGCGGGTGAGACGCTGCGCTATACTCTGCGCCTGCGGAGCATCGACGAGCCGTTCGCCGGTCTTCGCTTCTATGACGATCTGGGTGTCCTCAACGCATTGCCGGCATTTGTGCCCGGTTCGCTCACCCTCGTAAGCTATCCACCGGGGGCGGACATCTCCAACACCGACCCGAACGGCGGTACGAATAACGGTGGGATCCTCGACCTCCGCAACCTGAGCGTTCCGGCCGAAGGGGTGATCGAGGCAGTTTTCGATATTACCCTGGCCTCGACCCTTCCCGAGGATTTCATGGTCCTCAATCAGGCAGACCTTATCCACACCGCCGGCAAGATCGCCGACAGTGACGACCCCGGCATCCGTGGCCAGGCGGACCCCGCCGTCGAAGGCGACGAGGATCCGACGCAGGTAGTGATCTATTTCCCGCCGCCCCAGCCGCCCCTCAAGGAAGGGCTCCAGACGACGGCTACCATCGGCGAAGAGGTTTCCTATCGCATCACTGTGCCGGGTACGGTGAGCACGCGCCCACTGTACGACGTGGTGATCACCGATGCACTTGCAGATCATCTTGAATATCTGGGATTCGACCAGATCAGCGGCCCGGCGGTGGCCGATAACAGTGTCGCCCCCAACCTCAACTTCAGCGTCGCTCAGATCCCTGCAGGCCAGCAGGCGGTGATCGAAGTGCGGGCGCGGGTTGTAAACGCAATTGACGTTCAGCAGGGCGTTGCTGTCAATAACACGGCCTCTTATACGTATGCCAACAGCCCTGGCGGTACAACACGTCCCCCGCTGGCGAGCGGAATAGTAACATTCAATATTGTTGAGCCGCATATCACCGAAATCACCAAGAGCGCGAACCCGGCTGCACCGACTGCCGGCGAGATCATACGCTACAGCATTACGCTTACTGCACGAGACTCCGCCTATTCCTCGGATGTATTTGATGTCACGATTATTGATAGTTTGGGTCTTGGTTTGGTCTATGCCGGTAATCCGGTCGTTACCGCCGGGGCCGGAGCAGGTGTCGACAACACCATTGGCGCTCCCGGTATAACCGGCGACGGCACCTCCACCCCGCAAACACTGACCTGGAGCCTTGACGGTGGAAATGCAGATATCGACATTGACACCGGCACCTCCGTCACCATTTCTTACGATGTGCGTGTGCTCGACAGCGTGCTCGCCAACCAAACGCTCACGAACAGTGCCGTTGCCCGGTGGACAGGCATCGACGGCCTGAACAATTATGAGCGGAACGGCACGGACGGCATCGGCGAGCTTAACGACTATGTCACGGTCGCGACTACGGAGACGGTAACGACACGGGACATCAACGCTACCATCACCAAGGGTCGCATCAACGACACCTATGGAGCGGGTGACGCCAACGTGCGGATCGGCGAGATCGTCGAATACGAACTGCGTCTGTCGGTGCCGGAAGGAACACTGGGCAATCTCGAACTCATCGATACCCTGCCGCAGGGGCTGAAGTTCGAAGGCACCGTCAGCATCAACGGCAACCCAGGGCCTTCTCCATTTGGAGCGGTTGCGCCGTTTACCCATGCCAACGTCCTCGAAGCAGACGAGACGGGCGACCCGGCCACCGGCTCCACCACAGTGACATGGAACCTCGGTTCTGTCACCAACCAGCCGAACGACGGTTTGAGCAATGACTTCGTGATCATTTACCGCGCCCGCGTGCTGAACGAGGTATTTGCGCACACCGATCTCACTATTACGCTGAACAACGTCGTGGAAATGACATATGACACGGCAAGCGGGAGCGTGACGCAGACGGACAACGACACCATCATCGCGCAGCAGCCGATGTTGACGGTGAACAAGAGCTCCAACCCGGTCAACGGCAGCAGCATCGCGGCTGCGAGCACAGTGGCCTACACCGTTGATATCCGGAATAACGGCACTGCCCCGGCCTACGATGTCGTGCTCCAGGATATCATCCCGCCCGGCATGAGAGTCGGCGGGGTTACCATGGTAAGCACCTATCTGGTCTCAGCGCCGGTCCCGGGTTTAGCGAATCTTGCGCCGGTCTATGAATCGGCCACGGGTAGTGTCACCTGGGACTTCGATCCCGGTATTTACATGATTCCTGCTGGCGACACCCTGAGGGTAGTCTACAGCGTCCAGACCGATAACAATCTTGGCGAAGGGCTGACCCTGACCAACCAGGCAACCGTCAACCTGTATTATTCATTCGACGACGAGGCCGCGCCAACGCTGGGTAACGTCACAGGTGTACGCGAGATCTACGGCCCGAGCAACACTGCCTCGACCACACTGGTCACCGGCCCGTCGCCGGCAAAGACGCTGCTTTCACCACCGGCCCCAGAGGCGACCATCGGCCAGGAGGTGGTGTATCTGATAACCCTGCCGGGCACTGTGAGTGCCAACCCACTGTATGACGTCATAATTACCGACCCCCTGGATCCGAACCTCGAATATCTCAGTGCGACCGTAACGGGCAGCATCGTCGGTGTGAGCAACACCAGCATCCCCACACAGATGAATATCGCAATTGCCGAGATCCCGGCCGGACAGCAGGCGGTGATCGAGCTCCATACCCGGGTGCGCAATATAATGGGCGCCCAGCAGGGCACTGCCATCAATAACACGGTCTCCTACACCTATGCCAACAGCCCGGGGGGCACGATACAGCCTGCGCTGACCAGCGGGACCGTGACGGTCAATACCGTGGAGCCGCACATTGCGGCAATCACCAAGAGCGCGAATCCAACCACGGCAACCGTAGGCGACATCGTGCGCTACTCGGTGACTCTGACGGCCGCCGGCACCGCCGCGTCCTCGGATGTGTTTGATGTAACGATTATCGACGCGCTGGACATCGGCCTGGCTTATGACGGCAATCCGGTCGTCACCCTCGGCAGCGGCGCCGGCGCTGACAACACCATGGGTCCACCCGTTATTACCGGCGACGGTATCAACCAGGGGCAAACGCTGCTCTGGAGCCTCAGCAACGGCAATGCAGACATCGATATCGCCGAAGGCACGACCATCACCGTCTCTTACAACGTTCGTGTCCTCGGCAACGTATTCGCCGGCCAGCTGCTTATGAACTCTATCGCCGCCCAATGGACCGGCATCGATGGCCCAAGCGCATTCGAGCGCAACGGCACGGATGGCATCGGCGGGCTTAACGATTATGTCACGGCACCGGTCTCGGCTTCAGTGAGTACGCCGCCACCCGGAGTGCTGAGCAAGGCATCGACCCGAACAAGCGCTGCCATCGGTGAACAGTTCACATACATCATTACCGTACCGGCAACGCCTATCCCGGCGGTGCTGCACGATGTGCGGATCTTGGACAACCTGGCGGCGACCGGCGCAGACCTGCGTTTTGTCAGCGCCGAGGTCGTTCCGGGCAGCAGTTGGACGGGAGCGCTGGTTAACACCGGCAGCGATACGGGTCTGGTCGAGATCGCGTCCCAGGACATCAATAACAACATCGAAATCCCGGCGGATGGGCAGATCCAGGTTGCGATCACAGTCATGCTTCTCGATACGGCCAGGAATATGACACCGGGTCTGTCGTTCACGAACCGCGCCTGGTACACATACAGCAACGGCACCGACACGCTGGGCACTGATGACACAACCGGTGCTTCGTCGGACTCCATGACCGTCGCGCATCCGGCAATGACCGTGACGAAGAGGGGTCCGGTCCCGGCCACAATGCGGATAGGTACACCGGCTGTCTTCACACTTGACATTCGGAACACGGGCACGGGCGACGCCTGGAACGTGGCAGTCACCGACTGGCTGCCCAACCCTATCCCGGGCGGCATGTGCGATGGTGGCGTAACTTCCGTAAGTGCAACCATCTACCAGGCGGACGGGACGACTCCGGTCCTGCCGCTCATTCCGGGTACGCACTATGACACGGATTTCACAATCTCCGGGGCCGCACCGCGCTGCGAGTTTGTCCTCACCTTAAATGCACTGGCCGTCGTGGCACCCGGTCAGCGTTTAATCGTTACCTACAGCGTCGAGCTCGATGCTGACAACATCCACGACAGTATCCTGACAAATATAGCAGGCGCTACCCAGTGGCTCAGCACCGATCCGGCGGGAACCGTCTATCACACCTATGTCGGGGACCTTACCGACGGTACGGTGGGAGTCATCGATCACCAGGACGCCTACACGGTTACTGTGCAGGGAGCGCTTCTGTCGGCGCAGAAGACCGTGGAGAACCTGACCACCGGCCAATCGGGCGCTAATGCCAGCCCGGGCGACCGGCTGCGCTACACGATTACTATCGAGAACACCACCGACATTCCGTTAAGCAGCTTCTCGCTGGTTGATGATATCGATGGACTCAACGGGTCGCCGATGTTCCAGCCGGGCTCGATTGAGAACGTGAGCATACCGGTTGGGGCGGGCTACACCGTCAACGGCTCCACACTCACCGTCGACAACCTCAATATCGGGGCCAATGAGACGCTGTCCGTTTCGTTCGATGCCGTCCTCGCACCGGTCATCACCAGCACCACCATCGTACTGAACCAGGGGCAACTTACCCTGAGCGGGGTCGTTTTCGCGAGAACGGATGATCCCAATGTGTCCGGAGCCGAAAATCCCACCGAGACATTGATCACCTCGGCGCCCTTCTTCGAGGTGCAGAAAACCTCAACCATCATGGAAGGTGACCCTGATGTCCTGATGGCCGGCGAAACTTTACAGTACACCATTACCATCAGGAACATCGGTAACGAGAACGGGGTAAATGTAAGTCTGCGGGACTACACCCCGGCCCATACCACTTATGTGGCCAACAGCACCACCCTCAATGGAATCGCCGTATCCGATTCGGACCCCGGTGTCAATCCTCTGCATGCTGGCATACTGCTCAATACCCCGGAAGAGCCCACAGTCGGGAACATGCAGGCCGATGCGACACCGGGGGCCGCCAACGTGGCCACGGTTACCTTCAGTGTGGTGGTCAATCCGGACGCCATGGACGGCCTCATCATCGAAAACCAGGGTTTTGTGAGCGGCAGCGGTACCGGGAGCGGCCTGCAGCCCGAACAGCCCTCTGATGATCCGAACACACCGGTTCCCGACGATCCGACCCGCAACATTGTCGGCAACCTGCCGCTGCTCTATGCCCAGAAGACTGTAGAGAAAGTGATCACCGATCCGGCCCAAAGCAGCATTGTCAGTCCCGGCGATACCCTGCGCTATACAATCGTCATCACCAACTCCGGCGGCATCCCCGCTACGGATGTGATGCTCGCCGATGAGGTGCCGTCCGGGACTACCTATGTGGCGAACTCCCTGCTCCTGAACGGAGTATCACCCGGTCCGGACGGCGGGATTTCGCCGCTTATCGGAGGCCTGCCTGTGAATTCTTCCGACAATCCGGGAGCAGGCATCATTTCCGCCGGGGAAAGCGCCACGATTACCTTTGAAGTTACTGTCAACGCCGGTGTGCCAACAGGCACCTCCATCATCAATCAGGGCACTCTCACTTCCAGCGAACTGGAACCGGACCTGACGGATGGTGATAACATACCCTCCAACGGACGCCAGCCCACCGTTATCGTTGTCGGTGATGTCCAGCTGCTCTCCGTGACCAAGGAAGTGCTGATTGTCGGCAGCGGCATCGCTGAGGCCGGGAGCGAGTTGGAGTATGTCATCCGGGTAACCAACATCGGCAGCCTGCCGGCTACGCACATGGCAATAACAGACGATCTGAATCCGCCCCTGGGTGATCAGGTGAGCTATGTGACAGGATCCGGCACCCTGAACGGTTTAACAGCCGGGGTGGACTATGCGGGTGCACTCCTCACCGCAGACTATGCCGGTCACTACGGTAATTTGCAGCCGGGTACCAGCGCTGTAGTGCGGTTCCGTGTGCTCATCAACCCGGCGCTCGCAATCGGCACCACCATCACCAATACCGGGGTGGTGCACTGGAACGACCCGGCGCAAACCGCTGCAGCCAGTGTATCACTTGACGTGGGCGGAACTCCGGGCAGCGCCAGTCTCAATGGCAACGTCTGGCACGACGCAAGTTTGGACAGGATCTTGGACATTGGCACCGAGACCCGCCTGGAGAACTGGTCGGTCGAACTCTACCGCAACAATCAGTTGGTCTCTACAGTTCTTACCGATGTTGACGGAACCTATCATTTCAACAGCCTGGTGCCTACCGGAACAGCTTCCGACCTCTATGAACTGCGCTTTCGTGCTCCGGGCGCGGGCCCAAACACTGCGGCCATGGGTCATGGCGATTCACCGTTCACTAACGGCCCCCAGAGGATCAGCGACATTATGGCTTCCTCGGGCGCCAATCTGCAAAATTTGAATCTACCGCTCTGGCCCAACGGCGCCGTTTACAACTCGGTTCTCCGCAGCACGGTAGCCGGCGCCAGAGTGACGCTCCTGAATGCAGCGACCGGCACCCCGCTGCCGGGCCAATGCTTCGATGACCAGGTGCAGCAGAACCAGATCACCGCTGCTGACGGCTTTTACAAGTTCGACCTGAATTTCAGCGACACCTCCTGTCCTGCAGGCGGCATCTATTTTATTGAGGTTACACCGCCTGCCGCCGGTTACATGAACACACCGTCCCAGATCATTGCCCTGCCGCAGGACAATAACGCCGGTACACCGTTTCCAGTTCCCGACTGCCCTGGCAACCTGCTTTACGACGCGGTACCGGCAACCCCGGATTTCTGCGAAGCTGCGGCCTCCGCAACGGAGCCACCGCAGTCGGTCCGGCCGGATGACATTACCTATTATCTCTACCTCCAGCTGAGCGATGGCAGCATGCCCGGCCAGAGCCAGATTTTTAACAATTTCATTCCCGTCGATCCGGAGCTGGACGGGGCCGTGGCCATCACCAAGACCGCCGCCATGGTCGATGTCAGCCGGGGAACACTGGTGCCCTATACAATCACCGTGACCAACGTGTTCGGCGCGCCGCTGTATGACATCAGCATCGTCGATCGCTTTCCGGCCGGATTCAAATATGTGGCCGGTTCGGCCCGCATGGACGGCAACCCGGCCGAACCGCTGATCAATGACCGGGAACTGACCTGGGACAACCTGGAATTGCAGTTTAACCAGAAATACACCATCCAGCTGCTGCTGGTAGTGGGGTCCGGTGTTTCCGAGGGCGAATACGTCAACCGGGCGCTGGTGCTCAATACCGCAACCGGCTCCGCAATTTCGGGGGAAGCGACGGCAACCGTCCGGGTTATCCCTGACCCTGACTTCGACTGTACCGATGTGATCGGCAAGGTGTTTGACGACGTCAACCTGAACGGGTCGCAGGATAGCGGCGAACAGGGTTTGTCCGGCGTTCGGCTGGTGACGGCGCGCGGCCTGATCGCGACTTCCGATGAACATGGTCGCTTTCATATAACCTGTGCGGTTGTACCGGACGAGGACCGCGGCAGCAGCTTCATTCTCAAGCTCGATGAACGCAGCCTGCCCACCGGATACCGTTTGACCACCGAAAATCCCCGCGTGCAGCGCGCCACCCGCGGCAAGATGCTGCGCTTCAATTTCGGGGCCACCATCCATCGTGTGGTGCGCATCGATATCGCCGACGGTGTTTTCGAACCCGATACCACCGAACTGCGGCCCCAGTGGCTGCCAAAGATCGACAAGTTGCTTGAAGAGCTGCGGAAGAAGCCGTCCGTCCTGCGCCTCTCATATCTTGGTGATGTCGAAGGCAAAGGGTTGGTGCAGGATCGTCTCGAAGCGCTGAAGAAGGAAATAAGCAGGCAGTGGAAGCAGTCGAACGGCGGCTATCAACTGGTAATTGAAACCGAAATTTTCTGGCGGCGCGGGGCCCCCACCGGGCGCTAAGCGATAACAGGAAAATGGAATACATGTTTCCCATCCTCTTCATATTGCCGAGATTCCTGCTGCAGAGCGGTATCGCCATCCTGTGTTTGTGTGTCTTCATGACACAGGGCATTGCGGCAGCTTCAGGCGCCGAAACAGGGGTACGGGAAACGGATGCAGGCATGGACGCAGTGGAGATGCACCTGCCCGCAGACCAGTCATTAACCCCCTGGATTCATGACCCGGCAATATTTGAAAAGGATGAAGGGGATCATACTGAGATGCGCGCAGTCGTTGAACAGGATGTTAAAACCGTCAAGCTCAATAACCTGGTGCCCCCCGTACATTTCGGTCTGGGTGAAGTGGAAATTACCGAGAGCTACCTTAAAATCCTGCGTGATGTGCTTGACAGTATGCGTGATCGCACCAATGTACGGTTGCATTTTGTCGGTCATGCCGACTCCCTTCCCCTCAGAGGCGAACTGATAGAGATGTACGGAGACAATGTCGGACTGTCGCGGGAAAGGGCGGGCACGGTGGCAGAATACTGCCAGCGTGCCCTGGAGCTCCCACCTGAAGCCATCTCCTACGAGGGGCTTGGCGACAGTCAACCGGTGGCGGACAATACCACGGAGAAGGGACGACAGCGCAACCGGAGGGTCGAAGTGCAGGTCTGGTACGATGAAATCGGCGAAAAGCAGGTCGAAAAGGAGGTCATAGTTCCCCGTGAGGTAAACCGCGTCAAGATCTGCCGCACCGAAACCGTCTGCAAGCTGCGCTACAGGGATGGCCATGCCCATCGCGCCCGCATTAAAAACCTGATTCAGCCCCTGCATTACGACAAAGGCATGCTGAGCGTGCCGGATGAGTTTCTGCAGCAGGTAAAGCAGGCGATGAAAAACCTTGACTCCAAACAGAATCTTGTCATCAAAAGCATTGCCTATACGGATAACACCCCGTTGCAGGGACGCGATGCCCGCATCTACGGCGATGCTGCCGGCCTCTCTAAAGCGGTGGCCCGGCGGGTGTCTCTTGCCATCCAGGAAAATATGGGTTTGCCCAATGAGGCCGTTGCAGCCGAGGGCCGCGGGGCGTCACAGCCTCTGGCCCCGAACGACACGCAGCAGGGACGGGCGCTGAACCGGCGCGTGGAAGTGGAGTTCTGGCACGATGATCCGCTGCAGGATCTGCCCGATGAACCTCAATTGTGCCCAGGCGCCGCAGGTGCCGAAACCGTCACCCGGGTCTATGAACCGGAAGCGGGCGGTATTGATCCTCTTGTTTTTGAAAACGGCAGACCAGTGGTGCCCGCCGGCTATACCGAACATCTGCAACGTATCATGGACGAGATCAGGGATAGGAGCCATGTCCGCCTGCAGTTTGTCGGCTATACCGCCAACAAACGCCTTGATCGGCGGACCGCCGCAGTTTACGGAGATGATATCGGGCTGTCCATGGCGCGCGCGCTTCGAGCCAGGGAGGCTGTCAGCGATCAAATGGGCTTAACGGATGGGCAGACGGAGTTCGATGGCCGCGGTTATGTGCATTCGGAAGACGTGGTCAACACCGGATTTATTGAATCCGATACATCGAAAGTCAAGGTGCAGGTTGTCTACGATGAATTGATCCTGCGCGACGATTACGATGGGGTAGAGATCACCCCTTTGACCCGCGAGGTAGAGCCGGCCAATCCTTTTGCGCTGAATCTCATGCGCATCACGGTAGATGGTAAACCGATCGATGATCCGGGAAAAAGCACTGCCGATGTCCAGCGCTGCATTGACGTGGCCCTTGACAAGGCCCGCATCCAGTTCAAACATGACAGCCTGAAGCTGGAACCGCGACTGAATGTGACCGCATGGCCGCAGACGATACGTTATCAGGATGTGCCTGACACGCCGTTTGTCGAGAACCTCGTCTATTTCCGGATGTACACCAACTACCGCAGCTTTATTGAGCGGGCAGAAATAAGAATTTTCGAGAAAGCACAAGCAGTCCACGATACTCCTATCGCTGTCATCGAGGTTGATACTGACGGTATGGCCCAATGGCAGGCGGATTTCGAGTCCTTCTCCGCCCCCCTGCGCGCGCTGAAATTTCTGATACGTGTCTATGACAAACAGAATCTTTTTGATGAGACAACGCCCCAACCCCTGTGGGTAGCGGATCAAACCGATCCGGCCTCTGCCGGGATCGATCCTGAGGAAAAACTGCTGGCCGGTTTTGGTGAAAGCCGTATAGCCAGCCGTAATATTCCGCTGCAGGGCGGGACGGTGCAGGCCCACGGCACCGGGGTGCCCGAAGGACATGGGGTATGGATGGCCGGATATTCTGTACCGGTGGATAAAAAGGGCAGTTTCGTGGCCGAAGAGATCCTGCCCGATGGCATGCATACCGTGGAAGTGGCGGTTCTCAATGAATTCGGCAATGGCGAGCTGTTCCTGCGGGATCTGCCGCTGCACAGAAGTGACTGGTTCACCGTCGGGATTGCAGACATGACCTTGTCCGGCAACAAGACCGACGGGCCGGCCGAACTCCTTGCCCCGGATAAACCCCAATACAGTGAAGACGTGAGCTTCGAGGGCCGCCTGGCGTTTTATACCGACGGTAAATTTGAGAATGGCTGGGCATTGACGGCGAGCGCCGATACGCGGGAAGGTCCCATGGATGAGATTTTCTCCAACTTCATGGACAAGTCCCCTGACGCCCTCTTCCGGCGCATGGATCCGGATTATCACTACCCGACCTTCGGGGATGACGCCACTGTAACGGAGGATGCGCCGACCCGGGGTAAATTTTACGTCAAGGCGAAAAAAGATGAAACCTACGGCCTTTGGGGCAACTTCAAGGTGGGGTATACCGACAATGACCTGGCTCACGTTGACCGCGGCCTGTACGGTGCAAATCTGCATTACCAGCCGCTGGACACCACCGGTTTCGGGGAGCCGCGGCTGTTGGTGGACACCTTTGGTGCAGACCCGGGTACCGTGGGAGGACGCGATGAACTCAGAGGTACGGGCGGCTCGCTCTATTTCCTGAAGCGGCAGGATATCCTGGAGGGTTCCGAGCGTGTCCGCATTGAGGTCCGCGATAAAGATTCCGGACTGGTTATGGGAGTCAAGAACCTGACGCCGGTGCTTGACTACGATATCGATTACCTGCAGGGCCGCATTCTGCTGGCGCAGCCCCTGTCCCCCACCGCGGATGACGGCCTGCTGGTGAGCAGCGAATCCATAGGCGGGCAGCCGGTCTTTCTGGTCGTGCGTTACGAATTCACCCCCGGATTCGATGATCCGGATACCCTCGCTACCGGTGGCCGGGTTCATTACTGGTTCAATGACCACATCAAGCTCGGTGTGACCGGCAGTCATGATGAAGAAGCGGATGTTGAAAACACTTTGGGCGGAGCGGATCTGACCCTGCGGATGTCCCAAACATCCTGGATCAAACTCGAAGCAGGCCGCACCAAAGGTCCGGGTCTTTTGGCAACGACCTCCTCTGACGGAGGCTACAACTTCGGTGTTTCGGATGTTCCCGGGGTAGAAGATAATGACGCTTCCTCCTACCGGATGGATACCAGTTTGGACATCAAGGATTTTATTGCAGACTGGAACGGCCGGGTCACCTTCTACCTGCAGGATCTCGAAGCCGGGTATTCGGCTCCGGGTCTGGCCACCGCCCGTGATGTGACACAATACGGCGGCATAGCGGATCTGCCCTTTAGCGACCGTCTCAATGCCCGGTTGAAGGTTGACGTGCAGAATCAGGATGCAGGCCTTGAGACCGAGACCGGCGAGCTGGATATCGAATACCGTATGGGCGAGCACTGGACCCTGGGCTCAGGAGTGCGCCACGACAGCCGGGAGGACAATTCAGCGGTCGTACCCCCAACGCAGGAAGAGGGCGAGCGGACGGACGGAGTTGTCAAACTTCTCTACGATTCCCGCGGACGGTGGACAACGTATGGCTTTGTGCAGGAAACCATGCATTCAAGCGGCAACCGGGACGACAACGGCCGCATTGGTGCAGGAGGGAGTTGGCTTTTCACGGATAGGCTTAAAATTGCCGGTGAGATTTCCGAAGGGGATCTCGGACCGGGCGGCAGGCTTGAGACCGAGTATCTCTATTCAGACCTGACCACCATGTACACCAACTATACCCTGGAAAATGAGCGCACAGACAATGGCCTCCTCGCAAGGAAGGGCAATATGGCCTCCGGATTCCGCACCCGCTATTCGGACAGCGCCAGTGTTTACTTTGAAGAGCGGTATACACACGGTGACGTTCCTACAGGTCTGGTGCATTCTACCGGCGTGGAACTTACGCCTTTCGACAGGGTCAATCTGGGGGCCAGTCTTGATTTGGGCACCCTCAAGGATCCCTACACCGCTGCCGAAACCGAGAGAACGGCGCTGAGTGTGAGCGGCGGCTATGGGTTCGACAGTCTGAAAATCTTCAGCGGCCTGGAGTATCGGACCGATGATATCGAACAGCTCGATGCCAGTTTCTCCAAACGCACCAGCTGGCTGTTTAAAAACAGCTTGAAGTACCAGCTCTCAGAGGATTGGCGGATCATCGGCAAATTTAATTATGCCGTGAGCGAGAGTTCACTGGGCGATTATTACAACGGCGACTATACGGAAGCGACCCTGGGCTATGCATATCGACCGGTCCAGCATGACCGGCTCAATGTCCTGCTCAAGTATACCTACTTCTACAATATGCCCTCATCCGAGCAGCTGACCGGTACAAATACGGCAACGGAATATATCCAGCGCAGCCACATCGGCGCCTTGGATTTCATGTATGATCTTACCCCCCGTTTAACCCTGGGGGGCAAGTACGCCTACCGATACGGCCAGGTGGCGCAGGATAGAGAGAATCCGGAATACTTTGACAGCCGGGCCCATCTGTTTGTGCTGCGGACTGACTGGCACTTCGTGCACCGCTGGGATGTGCTGCTCGAGGGACGCCTGCTTGATCTGCCCGATGCGCAGGACAGCCGCACCGGGGCACTGGTGGGGGTATACCGCCACCTCGGCAATCATATCAAGGTAGGGATTGGGTACAATTTCAGTGATTTTTCTGACGACCTGACGCAACTGGATTACCAGCATCAGGGTCTGTTTATCAATCTGATCGGGAAGTACTAACTGGGGCCATGCCGGGTAGGCACAGACAGGCCATTGAGGATGAAAAAATGAAAGTTCGGGATGTCGCATTTAAAAACTGCATAAAGAAAGAAGGTAAGGAGGCCATCATGTTTTGCCGGCTGACAGGAGTAATTTTAGTCATTTCAGTGCTGGTTTTCAGCTTGTCCGCTTATGGACAGGAAAACTCCAGGGAACAGATCAAGGGGTTGGATGAACAGGTCCAGGAAATCAAGACCGATGTCCTGTCCATTGCCGAGCAGCTTAATCAGCTTGAAGAGAAGCTGCTGTATCCATCCAACACGCAGGTAGCGGTCTTTATAGCGCTGGACAACAACGAAACCTTTCGCCTTGATGCGGTGGAGATAGAGTTGGACGGCAAGCCGGTGGCCCACCACATCTATACGTTCAAGGAACTCGAAGCCCTTCAGAAAGGCGGAGTCCAGCGTATCTATACCGGCAACATCCTGGCCGGTGCCCATGACCTGCAGGTTTTAGTCCTCGGCAAATCCGGGGGCGGCACCGATTTCCAGAAAACCGAGCGCTTTACGGTCAATAAGGATGTGGGCCCCAAGATGGTGGAAATATCCCTGGCCGCCCAAAGCATCACCTTCAAGGATATGTAGATCATGTACAGGCTCTTTGTTGCATTGACAATCCTGATATTCTCCGCATCTTCAGCCAGGGCCGGCGCGCCCAGCCCGCAAGAGCTGAAGGATCTCTATTTCGGGGAAGCCCTGTACTATGCTTTTCAGGGAGACTGGTTCGATGCCATCAGCAGGCTGGACACCGAGCTTACCCAGCATCATGGGCTCGATGAACCGGAACGCGATACCCTTTATTACCATCTCAACCATGCCAGGTTTGCCGTGGGTGATTTCGAACTGGCCTATCGGATGCATCAACGCGCAGGGCGCGCCATTAAGGCGGTAATTAACGGCAACGTCGAGGAACAGGTGCGCAATGAGGCCATTTTCCGCTTGGCGAGGATCTACTTCCAGAAAGACCAGCCGGTTAATGCCCTGTACGCCGTGGAGCGGATCAGCGGAGATGTACCGGCGGATATCCGCAACGAACTGGATTTCCTGCGCGCCCAGATTCTCATGGCAAACGGCCGCTTTGCTGAGGCCGCAGAGATTCTGCAAGACCTCAGCGATGTAAAAAGTCTGCAAGGCTTCTCTACCTATAATCTCGGCATTGCGCTCATAAGGGACAACAAGGAACTACAGGGACGCGAGTATCTCGACCTTACCGGCCGTATCAACAGCAAGGATGCGCTTACCCTGGCGATCAAGGATAAATCGAACCTGGTTCTTGGCACCAAATTGCTGGAGGAAAAAGAATTCGCGGACGCCAAGGAGGTCCTCGACCGGGTACGCCTGAACGGCCCGTTCTCTAACCAGGCCCTTCTGGGCTCAGGATGGGCGGCGGCCTTCCAGGGACACTTCGATAGAGCATTGGTGCCCTGGAGTATTTTGGCGACAAGGGAGGTTACGGATGCCGCGGTGCAGGAAGCCATGCTTGCCACCCCATATGCCTACGGGAAGCTGGATGTATACAGCAAGGCCGCAGTGATGTATGGCAGCGCCCTGGAGAATTTCGGCACCGAACTCGACAAACTCGACGCTTCCATCAAGAGCATCCGGGAAGGCCATTTTCTCAGGGCCATGGTTCGTGAAGAACTGAAACAGGATGCCAACTGGGTTGTCAAGCTGCGCAGGCTTCCACAAACGCCCGAGACATACTACCTGCTTGAATTAATGGCCACCCACGACTTCCAGGAATCACTGAAAAACTATCTTGATCTTGAGCAGTTACGCAGGAAGCTGGAGGTCTGGCAAGGAGATCTCGATGCCTTCAGGGAGGTGATTGAACAGCGCCGGGCATATTATAAGCCTCTACTCCCTGTTATCGACAGGGAATTCCGGCAGCTCGACTCGCAGATGCGTCTGCGCCTGGAGCAGCGTGACCGGATCGCACAACGTCTGGAAAATATGCTTGTGGTCCCGAGGCCCGATTACTTGGCCACTTCCAGGGAGCGAATATTCAGTGAACAGATCGGGCTTCTGGAACAAAGGTTGTCCAGCGGGAACGCGGCCGTGCCTGAGAGCTATGGTGTCCGGATCAGACGTTTGCGGGGAATACTGCACTGGAACATCTATACGGAATATGACCAGCGCTTCACGGAAGCCTACCTCCATCTCCGCGACCTGGACCACGAGGTGGATCTGTTGCAGAACCGGTACAAGGCCTTTGTACGGACCCGCCAGGCCGCCACCCAGAGCTATGAAGGCTACGATGAGGTGATTCGGAACCAGCGCTTCAGGATAAGGGAGGCCGGAGAAAAGGTGCAGGAACTCATGGCACGTCAGGGGCATATGCTTGAGACTATGGCCGTGCGTGAGCTCACAAAGCGCCGCCAGCGGCTTGCCGAGTTCCATGTCAAGGCGCGCTTCGCCATGGCGGATAGCTATGACCGCGCCACAACGGTCCAGACCCGGGAGAGGGAAGGGAAATGAATCGATTCCGTCTTTTCATATTTGCGGTTCCCATGCTGCTGGCCGCGTGTCAATCGATCAGCGACAGGGGCACTATTGCCGAGTTGAGCCACATGGAGGTCGAAACCAGGGAAGAGAAGATCGAAAACGGCCTGGACAAGGCAATGCAGAGCTATCAGCACTTTCTGGAAAAGTCGCCGGAATCCGACTTGACGCCCGAGGCCATCCGCCGTCTGGCCGACCTGAAGATCGAAAAAGAATACGGCACCTTTACCGAAGGTATCGAGCCTGCTGAAGGTGCCCCGCAAGCGAAAGCGCCGGCCCGGAAACAGGAGAAGATCCCGGACGGCGGCTCAGTCTCCGATGTCCCCGTTGACCGGGCAACGGCCCATATTCCGGCGCGCAGCGAGTCAGAACCGGACTTTGAAAAACGTACAACCCAGGAGCAGCCGGCCGCAACGGCAGCAACTTCATCCGCTTCTGCCGCACGTCCTGATGATCTTGAAAGGGCGGGCGCCCGAGAGGCCCTTGCGCTTTACAGGAAACTGCTCAGCGATTACCCCTTGTATGAACGCAACGACCAGGTGCTGTACCAGATGTCCCGCGCCCATGAGGAACTGGGTGAGACCGATGAAGCCATGGCGGTCATGGAGCAGCTGGTCCGTGATTTTCCCGGCTCGCATTATATTCCCGAGGTGCAGTTCCGGCGTGCTGAATATTTCTTTTCACACCGGCAATACCTGGATGCCGAGAAGGCGTATTCGAGTATCGTCGATACAGCGGTCGCATCCTCTTTCTATGAGCTCGCCCTGTATAAGCTGGGCTGGACGTTCTACAAACAGGAGCTCTATGAAGACGGCCTGCATCGGTTCATTGCCCTGCTGGATTACAAGGTTTCCGTGGGATATGATTTCACGCAGACTGACGACGAGCAGGAAAGGAAGAGAACGGAAGACACATTCCGTGTGATCAGTTTGAGTTTCTCCAACCTCGGCGGATCCGATTCCGTGGTCGAATACTTCTCACAGTACGGAAAGCGCAGTTACGAATACAGCATATACAGCAACCTTGGTGAATTCTACTTCGACAAGCGCAGATATGCCGATGCCGCTTCAGCCTATACTGCCTTTGTGAGCCGGAATCCGTTTCACAAGGTGGCCCCGAACTACCATATGCGGGTCATTGAAATTCAAGCCAAGGGGGGATTTCCCAGCCTGGTGCTTGACGCCAAAAAGGAATTTGCCAAGACCTACGGGCTTAAAGCGGAATACTGGCAGTATTTCGATCCGGCCGCACGGACTGACGTCCTGAGTTACCTGAAAACCAACCTGGTAGACCTGGCAAATCATTATCATGCCTGCTACCAGGACCCCCAGCAGAAAGAAAAGAAGCAGGAGAATTTCGCAGAGGCTTTGCACTGGTACCGGGAATTCCTCGCCTCGTTCCCAACGGAAACAGAAGCGCCGGATATCCATTATCAGCTGGCTGATCTGCTCTTGGAAAACAGTTCATTCGGCGCAGCCGCCGTCGAATTTGAAAAGACAGCCTATGATTACCCGTCCCATGAGAAATCCCCGCAGGCCGGCTACATAGCTGTTTCCGCCTACAGGGAGCAGCTTGGAGTCGTGTCGCAGGAGGACAAGGATGGGGTCAGACGGGAGGTTGTCCGCAGTTCACTGAAGTTTGCCGAGACCTTCCCGGAACACGAAAAGGCACCGATCGTTCTTGGAGCAGCGGCGGATGACCTATACGGCATGGAGGAATATGAACAGTGTGTAACCGCGGCGCGCAAGCTGCTCGAGATGTTCCCCGGCACAGATACTGATGTCCTCCGTGCGGCCTGGCTGGTCATCGGACACTCTTCTTATGAGCTCCAGCAGTACAGCGAAGCCGAAACGGCATATCTGAATGTGCTGGCCCTGCTGCCGGCAGGAGACAAGATGCACGAGGAACTGGGCAACAATCTGGCGGCATCGATCTACAAACAGGGCGAAGAGGCCAACTCCGCCCAGGATTATCAGGCTGCGGCGGATCATTTTCTGCGGGTCAGTCGTACGGCGCCCACCTCGACAATCAGGCCGACAGCGGAATATGACGCTGCCGCAGCCCTTATCCAGCTCAAGAATTGGGAGATGGCCGCATCGGTGCTGCAGGGATTCCGCAGCAGCTTCCCCGAGCATGAATTGCAGCCTGAGGTGACCAAAAAGATCGCCTACGTTTACAGGGAAAGCGGCAAGCTTTCTCTGGCTGCCGATGAGTATGAACGCATTGAAAGGGAGTCCGGTGACGACGAGATACGGCGGGATGCCCTTCAGGTTGCCGCGGAGCTGCATGAGAAGGATGGCAACAGAGTGAAAGCGCTTGCGGTTTACAGGCGGTATGCGGAGTATTTCCCGCAACCGGTTGAGCTCAACCTGGAGACCCGTAACAAGATCAGCGATATTCTGAAAGCGCAGAACGATCTGCAGTCCTATCTGGCCGAACTGGAAAAAATCGTTGCGATCGACGCATCAGCGGGAAAAGACCGAACGGCGCGGACCCGCTATCTTGCCGGGCAGGCAGCCCTGGTGCTGGCAGAACAGAAGTTTGACGCCTTTGCCGCCGTCAAGCTGGAAAATCCTTTTAAGGTCAATTTGCAGAGGAAGCGTGAGCTTATGCAGAAGGCTACGGAGAACTTCAGTCAGCTCGTGGACTATGAGATCGGCGAAATCACTGCCGCGGCAACGTTCTATCTGGCTGAAATTTACGCCCACTTCAGCAAGGCCCTGTTGATGTCCGAACGTCCCAAGGGACTGACTCCTTTGGAACTGGAGCAATACGAACTGGCCATCGAGGACCAGGCCTATCCCTTTGAAGAGAAGGCCATCGATTTTCATGAGGACAATATCAAACTGATTTCCAGAGGCGTCTACAACGGCTGGATAGAAAAAAGTCTGCAGAAATTAGCTGAATTTATGCCGGCACGCTACGACAAACCGGAAGAAACCACCGGTGTCGTCAGTTCACTGGAAACATACATCTATGCAATTGATCGGCCTGAACCGCCGGTGGTGCCAGAACCACCGGAGTCTCCGGCATTAGAAGCCGAAGAACTTTTACAGGACGGGGAAACGGCTGCTGATGCTGGGGCCGCAACCGGGGAGATTGAACAGGCAAGGTCTGTTGCCGAGCCCGAACCCGCAGCATCCGACCAGATCGATGAAACGGTGCAAACGGGTCAGGCAATGAGGAGGTAGCGATGCAGTTCATGCAGAGAAACATGATGCGGTGGTTAAAAACGCGAACATGCGCCGCATTCGCCATTGCGGTCATTGGGCTGCCGGTACTTGCCGGGTGCGGTGCCAATGGAAAAATGAATTCGTCAACTGGTGCCCATGAACCTATACCTATGGGGGCCAAAGACCTCGCCGTTGCGCGGCTCGATGATGGCCGGGAAGGATTCATCATCAAAGAAAGCCCTCAAATGGATGAAGCGTCCCGCAGGGATTTCGATCGCGCGGTCACCATGCTGGAAGGTGGGGAATATGCCCAGGCTGTCGACCTGCTGGGAAAAGTCATCGAAAAATCACCCGGCGTTACCGCACCCTATATCAACATGGCCATTGCCTGCAGGCACGTCGGTGAGCTGGAGCAGGCCGAGGAGCATCTGAAGACCGCGTTAATCCTGGTGCCCGAGCATCCGGTTGCATGTAACGAATACGGCCTGCTGTATCGCAAAACCGGAAGATTTGCCGAGGCCCGGGCGATTTACGAGAAAGCGATCGGGCGGTTTCCGGATTATTACCCGGTGCACAGAAATCTCGGCATTCTCTGTGATCTGTATCTGAACGACCCGGTATGCGCTCTCGAACATTACGAAATTTACAGCCGGGCCCTGCCGGACGACACGCAGGTCAAGATGTGGATTGCGGACCTCCGGCTTCGGCTTGGGGACAATTAAGTGGAGGATGACAATGTATCGTAAATTGCTCCTGTGTCTGTGTGGGCTCATGGTCGCAACCGTAGCGGCCGGGGCTCAGGATGTGGACGGGGAAAAGGAGTCGGCGACCAAGGAGATGTCCGGCATGTCCATCGTCGGTAACGATGAAGCCCCGAAGTCCCTTTACATAGTGCCATGGAAAAGTTCGGAAATAGGGAACGAGGCCGGTTTGGATACGATGTTGAATGAGGATGATGTGCCGGTGGATAAGGATGTATTCAGGCGACAGCTTGAATTTTATAAAGTCAGTACCGCGAAATAACTACATTGATCTGTTTTTTTCAAAAGGAGGCAAAAGATGGGATTTTATTCAGTGGTGGCGTTTTTTCAGAAGGGTGGATTGTTTATGTATCCGATTTTGCTTGTGTTTGCGTTCGGCATGGCCATAGCGTTTGAACGCTGGATCCAGTTGAACCGCACCCAGAGCGCCAACCAAAAAATGTGGACCCTGCTGCAGCCGGTGCTGGTCAAGGGCGACTTCGACAGAGCCCGGCAAATTGTCAATAAGGATAAATCAAGTATGGCGCAGATGCTGGGCATGGGATTAGCGCGGCAGGGTGCGGTCAGGCGAAGGGATGACATTGAAATCGCCATGGAGGAAAGCATGATGGAAATCATCCCGCAGCTGGAAAAGCGCACCCCCTATGTGGCACTGCTGTCGAATATCGCCACCCTGCTTGGCCTGCTCGGCACCATCATGGGTCTGATCGAGGCCTTTACCGCGGTTGCCAATGCCAACCCCGCTGAAAAGGCAGACCTGCTGTCCGCCAGTATTTCGGTGGCCATGAACACGACCGCATTCGGGTTGATGTCTGCGATTCCGCTGCTGCTTTTCCATGCAAAGCTGACGTCGACCACAGGTCAGATAGTGGACAACCTGGAGATGGCATCGGTCAAGGCGCTGAATACCATCTCCAATTTTACCAGGCGCCAGTTCGAAAGGAGCGATCATGACCAGACGACATCATAAAAGAAGAGGCAGGGAGGAAACCCCCGGCCTCGATGTCACGACCTTCCTGAATCTTATGGTTGTGCTCATCCCCTTTCTGCTCATCAGTGCCGTTTTTTCGCGTGTGACGATCATGGAATTGTCCGTTCCGACCAGCACAGGTGGAGCGGCTGTGAACAAGCCGAATTTCGCTATCGAGGTGATTGTCCGCGAGGCAGGACTGGAGATAGCCAACGGGTTTTCGGTGGAAGCGGCGATTCCTAAAAAAGACGATCAATATGATATGGACATGCTGTCCCAAATACTCA
>Ga0111149_1013_pt1 | contig 29727 bp, 19 predicted proteins | sample DeeMarSeWOR28_12_FD_80400 | JGI IMG/M metagenome (GOLD analysis project Ga0111149, IMG submission 80400) | Desulfobacterales bacterium SG8_35_2
GCGGCATGATGGTTGATTATCCAGGTTTTATGGTAAAAACGAAACATTGAAAGATGAGCGCACACCGCCCCTCTATCCTTGCATATAAAGTTTACGGCAAATTCAGGGTTGTTCTCATAAAGCTTTTTGTATAGTTTTTTAAATTCTTCCTTATTTTCATAAATAAAAGAATACTTTTCAGGGTAGATAAAATCTGTATCAAAAAAGAAATCCCACAATTGATCAACATCAACATTTGTGCACACATAAGCCTTCTTGTTCCATGCCTGATGCAATAAAGACGACAGACTGACCTGGTCTTTCAGGCTCATATCAAGAAAAGCAAAACCGCACTGTATTTTGCCAACCTCATCAACACTCCGGTACACAACCTGGGCCTGGCAAGTGAGTTCCACATTGTTCATCAGTTCAATCCTCAAATCTGGTATTATCATGCCAGGGATGAGGGTGGAGTTTTCAGGATCTTCTTCAACGGAAAACCCTGAGCCGGAAATATCGTGTGCTTTAAGGTTTATTTTCTTTTCAATCAGTGGGTGGATGAATACAGCATTGGGCATTGGTACTAATTTTTGCCGTAAACTTCTGTACTGCTTTGATTTAAATCTCTTAATCTGGTTTTTAATAGGCTTTAGGACAATTGTGGAACCTTCTGAGAAAGAAGAAAGTCTCAAAATTTCACAAATTCCCGAATAGCAGACGATACTATCTTTTTTCAGGATAACATGAAAAGTTGAATTCTGTTCGATGTTTTCAAAATCACTCAGATACTGGGGCGAAACATTTACTGAAAATGAAACCGCACTGAAATCATTCAGGCTTCCTTCCAGAATTAATCCATCCTGAATTAATTGGGCTGCAATAGAATGACATGTGTGTCTTCTGACTTTCCTTGAACCAATTTCAAAGCAGGTTTCGGGCAGGAGAAATTTAATTTTGGAAGAGGTCAATTCTTCAAATTTGGCTTCGACAATAATTTTCTTCAGGCCATCGGTAAAATAAAAATTTTCAAAAGAATATGATTGGAGGTCATGTTCCGATAATCCAGGTTCTGACAAATAACAGTGAAAAACATTATTGGCACAGGGTTGGGGCTTTGCAGCAAGGCAAAGAATTTTGTGGTATTTCGTATGCCTGAAATTCAGAAATATTTCTTCATCATGGAAGTTGATCCTGTTCAGAGAATTAATTAGCCGGTCGCGGCGAATTTCTTTCCATTCCTCACGTTGCGGCTTTTCAGATGGGCTTACTGAAAGGAGTTTCAGTTGGGTGTTGGAGTATATTGCATCCATATTAGGTTACTTGCCCGTAATAAAAAAAACGGGCTGGTTTTCAATACCGCCTGAGGCACTAGCATTGCCTGCTACCCGACATTAGTCGAGATTAATAATCATTCCAGATAAATAGGGAAAATTCAACAAAAAAGTGAGAATATTGCCAAGATTAATGGTAATTTAACTAATTGAATTGATATAAAAAATCCGAAAAAAAGCTCTTGGCCGCTGACCGTATCAAATTGACAAAGGAATAAATTCTCTTTTAATAACAGCTAGATAAACATTTTAAGAAACTGCTGTTACTTCATCCACCATGTCATCAATGCCTGCATCGGATTATAGTAAAGTGGAAGGGTTTCAGGGCGGTTAAATTTATTCCAGTAACTCACTCTGTGCCGGGCTACATACCAGTTGGGCACAACATAATAACCATACCACAACACCCGGTCGAGGGCTTTGCATGCAGCGGTTAGCTCTTCTTGTGTTTCTGCATAAATGATTTTATCAACCAACTGGTCAACTACAGGATCTTTAATGCCGATCAGGTTTCTTGAGCCGTGGCGCCCTGCTGAGCTGGAATGCCAGTAGTCACGCTGTTCGTTCCCAGGAGACTGGGATTGTCCGAAAACATGAACAGTCATGTCAAAATCAAATCTGTTAAGGCGATCAATATAAAGGGCCGGATCAATTGTTCTGTACGAAGCGTTGATCCCCAGTTTGCTCAAATTGTTTACATATCCGGCCATAACCCTTTCAAACGATGGAGAGACAAGCAGTATTTCAAATTCAAAAGGGCTGCCCTCCCTGTTTATCAACCGGCCATCCTGGACTGTCCACCCTGCTTCTTCCAGAATCTTCTTTGCTTTACGGAGATTGTCCCGCAAACTTGTTGAAGGCCCTGTGCTGAATGGTGTCAAAGGTTGAGTAAAAATTTCGGGCGGCAACTGATCCTTAAAAGGGAGCAGGTATTTCAGTTCCAGCCCTTCAGGCAGACCTTTTGCCGCCAGGTCTGAATTGCTGAAATAGCTGGCACTGCGGGTATATTCATTAAAAAACAACTTATTGTTCGCCCATTCAAAATCAAAGGCCATTCCCAGCGCTGCGCGTACCTTTCTGTCCTGGAATAAGGACTTTCTCAAGTTGAACACAAACCCCTGCATGCCCTGGTTATTCCGGTGCGGAAGGTATTCCTTTATAATCTGCTTGCTATCGAACTTGGGCCCCACCAGGTCACGCGCCCACTGTTTGGCAATATTGATATACATGAAATCAAACTCGTTGGCTTTGAACGCCTCCACAGACACTATCTGGTCCCTGAAATACTTGAAGGTTATCGTTTCAAAATTAAACATGCCTTTGCGGGTTGGATGATCAATGGCCCAATAATCAGGATTCCTCTTATAAGTAATTGATTTCCCGGGATTGACTGAATCAACGATATACGGGCCTGAACCTACAGGCGGCACCATGGATGGATCATCAAAGGGATGCTCGCTGTAAAACTTTTTTGAAAAGATGGGAACCTGGCTGGCAATCATGTGCAGCTCCCGGTTTACTCTGGTAAAATCAAACCGTATACGGTTCTTATCAAGGATTTCTGATCCCTTTATATCCTGCAAATAGGCCTGATAGAAAGGATGTGCTGCTTCGCTTTTCAACGTATTGAGCGAAAACTGAACATCTTCCGGAGTAATCGATGTTCCGTCTGAAAACCTGGCATTTTCATCAATTGTATAAGTCACTGACATGCGATCATCAGCCACTTCAATATCTTTGGCAATCAGGCCGTAACTGGCAAAGGGTTCATCCAGGCTTGCCACGGCCAGCGTCTCAAAAACCAGGTTATCCAGGCCTGAAGGTGCGGAGCCTTTCAGGGTATAGGGATTCATCTTGTCAAAGCTGCCAAGGTCATGAAGTACCAGGACCCCGCCCATTTGAGCTTGACTCGAAGTATAGTCAAACTGTTTAAAGTCCGGTGGATATTTAAGTTTGCCATCAATGCTGATGCCATGCGCAGCAGGACATTTAGAAACATCAACGACAGCAATAGCTAAAGTTATGGCCAACAAAAAAACGAGGATATTTTGTAAGAGAATAGTGCTGGACTCAATTTTTTTCTTCATGTGTGTTTGCCTCAGTATGCTTTAACATCATTCAGGCTGCTGTCTGTCTTTATCTCTCACAAAAATGGTATTCCCCTTATCTTTACCAGTCAAACAAAAAATCATTAACTTCTTATAGCATGAATTTCCCATGAAAAAAATTATCTTCACTATGTCGGTGAAAGTATTATTTTTTAATTTGACCTTCTTGTTTAAGATGGGTAAAAAACCCGTTTCATATTAAACGAATGTCTTTAAAATAAATGGAGTAATTAAAATATGGGGAAAACCATTGCAGAAAAAATATTTGCCGCACACCTGAGGGATACCCCCTCACCGGCAAATGTCGTACTTGATATAGACGTGGTTCTGTGCCATGAAATTACCACCCCTATCGCCATCAACGACTTGGTGGCGAAAAACCTTGACAGGGTTTTTGATCCTGACAAGATCAAGGCGGTAATAGACCATGTCACTCCGGCCAAGGATTCCAAAACTGCAACGCAGGGCTTGATTCTCCGGGATTGGGCCAGGCGCCACAACATCAAGGACTTTTTTGATATCGGCAGCAACGGTGTCTGTCATGCTCTGTTTCCGGAAAAAGGTTTTATCCGCCCCGGGTATACTGTTATCATGGGTGATTCACATACCTGCACCCATGGGGCTTTCGGGGCTTTTGCTGCGGGAGTCGGCACTACGGACCTGGAAGTTGGCATTCTGAAAGGCGTCTGCTCGTTCAGAGAGCCCAAAACAATGAAAGTCACCATTGCCGGCAATCTGCCTGATGCTGTTTCAGCCAAAGACGTCATACTGAACATCATCAAGCAGATAAGTGTAAATGGTGCTACAGACATGATCATGGAATTCAATGGATCCGTGGTTGAGCAAATGTCCATGGAATCACGCATGACCTTATGCAACATGGCCATCGAGGCAGGAGCTACCTCCGGTATCTGCATGCCTGATCGTGTCACTGCAGAATACCTCTGGCCGTTCATCCAGGACTCATATGCTACCATTGATGAGGCGACCCAAGACTTCAAAAAATGGCATTCTGACTCTGACGCTACTTATGCAAAAGAGCTGAAAATTGACATTTCGAACCTCACACCCCAAGTCACTTATGGCTACAAGCCGGACGAGGTGAAAGATATTATTGAAATGGAAGGCACCCCGGTTGACCAGGTATATATCGGCTCCTGCACTAACGGCCGCATTGAGGACCTGCGCCAGGCGGCAAGGATTTTGGCTAACAGGAAAATTGCGCCGACTGTCCGGGGCATTCTCTCCCCTGCCACTCCGGCCGTTTACTCCAAGGCCATGGAAGAAGGTATCATCAAAATTTTCATGGAGGCAGGTTTCTGTGTTACCAACCCTACCTGCGGGGCCTGTTTAGGCATGAGCAATGGCGTATTGGCAGAGGGTGAGGTCTGCGCCTCAACAACAAACAGGAATTTCAACGGACGCATGGGTAAAGGGGGCATGGTCCACCTATTGAGCCCGCTTTCTGCCGCAGCAGCTGCAGTTGCAGGCTATATTACCGATCCCGGCAAATACATCTAGATCAAACTCATATTTAACGTACATTACAGTCGATATAACTCAGGAGACCATAATGAAAAATTTCAGCGGCCAGGCACTGTTTCTGGACAGAAACGACATTAATACCGATGAAATAATTCCGGCTAAGTACCTGACCGAAAATACAAAGGAAGCATTAAAACCCCATATTCTGGAAGATCTTCACCTGGAAGGTTTTGATGCAGGGAAAGATATAGCCGGTAAAAATATCATCGTCACGAAAAGCAATTTCGGCTGTGGATCATCACGTGAGCATGCTGTCTGGGTTTTTGAAGTGAACAATATCAACGTAGTTATTGCAGAAAGCTTTGCCAGGATATTCCGTCAAAACATGTTCAATTGCGGTATGCTGGCAATCGAACTTCCCAAGGATGATATCGACACCATCTTTTCGCTAGGAAAAGATACCGCCATCCGTGTTGATCTGGAGCAGAACTTGATTATGGTTGAAAACAGCCAGGGCGAAAAAAAAGTGATCCCATTCGGGTTAAACCCCTTTGACCGTGAGCTGGTGCTGGCTGGTGGCTGGCTGCAATATGCTGACCAGAAATACTGAGTAATCTTAATTCAGGCATGAAAGTAATTGATGTTTTTAATTTCCAGGTTTTAAACTGAATTCTGAACGCTGATAGCTGATAGCTGAATTCTACAACCCTTTATCCGCCAATTCCTTGACAAGTTTTTTCTGCTCGCTTGTAAGATCCTGCGGAACATCAACAGTTATCTTCACATAGATATCACCACGGCTGCCTGTTTTGCCGGCAGGCAGGCCGTGGCCTTTGAGGCGCAGCTTTGACTGCGGTTGAATGCCTGCGGGGACTTTCACCTTAAGCTCATGACCATCTAAAGATTTGACGGTTATTTCAGAGCCCAGGCATGCCTTACTGAACGGTATACGCTGTTCAACTATCAGGTTATTGCCATCCCTGGTAAAAACGGGATGCGGTTGTTCCTTAATGACAAGAAAAAGGTCGCCCGGCGGGCCGCCATAGGGCGAGGGAGAACCCTTGCCTGCCAATCGCAGTTTCTGGCCTGCTTTTATACCCTTGGGAATCTTGACTGAAACATTTTCTGTTTTATTTTCGCGCCGCAGGGAAATTGTCTTTTCCGATCCGTTTAAAATCTCATTCAATGATATTGAAAGCTCATACGTCAGATCGCTTCCTTGAACCGGTTGTTGTGCAGTCGTACGATAAGATGCCCGTCCTGAATCCGGTCCGCCGCTTTGGAAGAAAAAGGTTTCAAAAGGGCTGCCCTGACCACCAGAGGTCCTGAAACCTCCCCCCATTCCTCCAAGGCCGAACTCCTTTAGAATATCGCCGAGATCGAATCCCCGGAAAATATCTTCCTGACTGTAACGCTGTTGGAAACCACTTGCACCAAAAGTATCATACTGCTTGCGCTTTTCAGGATCGGACAGAACGGCATAAGCCTCGCTGATCTTTTTGAATTTTTCCTCAGCTTCCTTGTCCCCTTTATTGCGATCAGGGTGATATTTCATGGCCAACTTACGGTAGGCCTTTTTAATATCCTGGGTGGAACTGTCTTTCTTAACACCCAGAACTTCGTAATAGTCCATAACTGTCAGACTCGTATCAGTTAATTTTTATGTATATGGATTTTTTAAAACGGTACATCATCTTCCATTGACGGCACATCAGGCATTGGCGGTTCTTCTTCCCGGTATCCGCCTGCCCTGCTTTCATCACCAGCGCCCCTGGGAGATAACATTTTCATTTCCCTTGCCACTATCTCTGTCGTATAACGGGGATTGCCGTCACGATCCTCCCATTTACGCGTCTGAATCCGACCCTCAATGTACACCTTGCTGCCCTTGGCCAGGTATTCTCCACAAATTTCCGCAAGGCGCCCAAAGGTGACAACGCGATGCCACTCGGTCTGTTCTTCTTTTCCGCCTTCTTTTTTCCAGGTTTCAGTTGTGGCGACACGAAAATTTGCAACTGCTGTCCCGTTCTGAGCATATCGAACCTCAGGGTCTGCGCCAAGATTGCCAATCAGGATAACTTTATTAACCATTCTTTCTCCTATTGTTTAATTTGAAAATTAAAAAAATTTTCACACGTTACAAATATGTCCACAATAATCCTGACTTAAAAAAAATAACAATGAATAAAAAAAAATCCAGCCGGTTTCGGAAAAAAATTCCCCGGAGGTGATCTGACAAACACCCCCCGGGCACAAGATACATGGAACTTTCAAACAATACCGACTGAAATTGCCTGGTGTGTTCCGGGTAAAGATTTAAGGGAGACGGGTTTAGAAATTTTGAATTTTTGAATTAACAACCACCCCTAGTGGGAAAAAATTATAAAAATGAACATAAAATATATTGAAGCCTGATATTTTCTGATCACCCAAACACCTGCATATAATCCGGGATCCACGAATCAGTTGGTGGTTTAAGATTTTAGAATTAAGTGATGCCTCCTATTTTTTTTTAAAATTCAACATGCAGACCGTGAACTACCCTTCAGCCATGATTTACCGTCTCATCAAGCATCCTGGGCAGTCCGCCCCTGTCGTCCGGAATAAACCCGAAAACTTCCTGCCAGATCTCGTTATTCTCCATGCAAAGATATATACAGGTTCTCGAATCAGCATGCTGGAGTAACTGCTGATACAGGTGCTGATACATCTCAACCCGTAATGTTCTGAAATACCTCGCTTTACCGTCAAGGCCTTCGATAAATTCTTCATAAAAAAAACGTGAATTGGGAAAACGCTGGCCTGCAATCTGTTTCAACTGGGGAAGATAGCGCAGACATCCAAGGCTGATCCAGGCAATATTCTCCTTCGGGACTGTAGCAAAAAGCCTGCGGATTGTCTCAGAATAGCCCTGCTGCCAACCTTCATGGTAGATTATCGGATCAAAGTGAAATGCAAGTTTATAACCCCAGGATGCACATCGTGCTGCAGCAGCCAGCCTCTGCTCCAGCGAGGCTGTCCTGATCTCTTCTTTTGCAACTATGACAGGGCTGTTTAATGACCAGGCGACGATGGTTCTGCCACCATGATCAAGGCCTGCAAGGTTGTCAATTACAGCAGTCTTGGTCTTGAGTTCCAGCACAGCGCTATTCTTGTCCCGCATAAATTCAATAAGGATTCTGCTCAGGCCAGTCAGGCGGTCCAGGGCAAGACTGTCAGTAAACTCACCTGTACCGATACGCCGGAAATGGTGCGGGTCATGAGCAAATACTTGCTTTAATTCGGCCAGTAAATCCTCTGTATTTACAAAAAACGAAAGATACGGATTATTAAGATATGCTTGCAAAATACAGTAGACACAGTCCATGGGGCAGTTCATGCCAATATTTAATACCTGATAATCGCAACAAACGTATTCTCGTGTGCCCGGACACGGTTTAAAAAACTTTCCTCTGTTTTTTGTCAGCAGCAGGTGGTGCTTGCCTCTGTTTAAACTCTTAGGATAGGAGCCCAGAACAGGAATGCTGAATTTTTCCTCCGCAACAAATTTAACCGGAATATTTCCGGCCCGGGCAATAATCTCCCTGGTCAACGGATGATCATCGCAATCCCGATCTACATGAATCATGGAGATGAAACCGGCCGGATCAATCACTCGTTCCTTTCTGCTGCATTTCATAGGCTTTGCAGACTCCCTGCAGCTTCAGGCAGATTTAGATAATATGTGCCCTCTTCAACCTTGCCATGCTTAATGCATCCCGCACCATATACTTTACATTTACGCTGAAGTTCTGTAATTGCAGCCCCTTTCTGCTCCTTTGTCAAACCACCTGAAGTCAATATCTTCATAATTGCCTGTATGCGAAACTTGTCCATCCCGACCCTGAAAACCGCTGAAAGCTGATCGTCTCTGCCGCCATCCTTGAGAGTCAAGGGGTGGTCAACCAACAGGAATTGCTCCAGCGCACTGACCCGCAGCCAGAATTCATAGTCCTCACAGCACGGAAACTCCTCATCAAAAAGTCCATAGTGTTCAAATATCTGTCTGTGCATCAAAATCGTTGACATACCCACTGCGCAAAGCTCCAGGCTCTGGTTGAAAATATCGCCGCTGTTTTTTTTGTGCCTTATTTTCTGGTTCAATAACCGGCCGTTGCGGTACCATATTTCCTGGGTGTGGGAAATCAGATATGCCGGATTTTCTTCCATCGCCTTGAGCTGCACCTCCAGCTTTTTTTCTGCAAACCAGTCATCAGAATCAAGAAATGCGATGAGATCGTGCCGTGCAGTCTGTATACCAGTATTCCTGGCAGCAGCTGGCCCCTTGTTTTCCTGCCTGATATAAGCAATATCGGCGTTGTATTTTTTGACTAAGTTTTCAGTCTTATCCTCTGATCCGTCATCAACAATTATGAGCTCAAAATAAGGATAGGTTTGGGCTAATACTGATTCTATTGCTTTTCCTAGGCAATATGCCCTGTTATATGTAGGTATGATAATGCTTACAAATTTTTCCATTGTTAATTTTTGTGTTTTTTTTGTATAACCACTTGATCTGAATAACTTGAAAACAATGAAAACTTTGACATGTTGTACCTGAATCTGGTTATGTGATGACCTGGTAATATAGTTGCTATCAAACGAATATTTATGTGTTCAAACACTGAGCAAATGAATACTAAAATTATAATACATATATATAAGAATCCATGTATAATTATCTTCTCATTAATGCAACCCCTTATGAAATCCGTATCGCCCTTGTTGAACATGGCAACCTTGTAGAATTTTACCAGGAAAGACCAGTGGAAAAAGGCCTGGTTGGAAATATCTACCAGGGCCGTGTGGTCCGTGTTTTACCGGGCATGCAGGCTGCTTTTGTTGACCTTGGTCTTGAGCGCACAGGTTTTCTGTATGTTGATGATGTCAGAAATGACAATAGACATTTTGAAGACCGCATGATGAATAATGGTTGTCAGAGCTGCTGTGAAGATGGGCCGGAAATGATCCAGGAGGGTCCTGCCCCACAGGTTAACATTGAAGACCTGCTGACCGAAGGACAGACGGTCATGGTGCAGATTTGCAAGGAACCGTTGGGTACCAAGGGGGCCCGGCTCACCTGTAATATTACTCTGCCCTGCCGCAATCTTGTTTATATGCCCATGACAGACCATATCGGTATTTCCAGGAAGGTGGAAGACGACGAGGATCGGCAGAGACTGCGGGAGGAAATAGAAAACCTGCGGCCTCAGGACGCTGGTTTCATAGTCAGAACTGTCGCTGAAAATGCCTCACGCGAGGACCTTGAGGCGGACATGGAATTCCTTCTTCATCTCTGGGGGGAGATCAAGGACCGCGCTTCAAAGGCTCCCGTGCCAAATATGGTTTATGAGGATCTGGATATAACCCAGCGGGCTGTACGGGACCTTTTTACTCCTGACATCCAGAGGGTTATTGTTGACGACAAAGCAACATATGAAAGGGTCTGCAATTTCGTAGAAACATTTGTACCACAGCTGCGCAACAGGATAGCACTCTATGAAAACGAAGTCCCCCTTATGGATGCCTACGGTGTTGAAGTTGAGATCAGCCGGGCCCTGGAAAAAAAGGTGTGGCTCCGTTCCGGTGGCTACGTCATCATTGAAACCACTGAGGCCTTAACCGTTGTCGATGTTAATACTGGCAGATATGTCGGCAGAAAGGATCTCGAAGAAACAATCTTCAAGACCAATATGGAAGCGGCAAAAGAGATTGCCTACCAGCTCAGGCTCAGAAACATAGGAGGCATAATTATTATTGATTTTATTGACATGGAGCTGGAATCCCACCGTGAGGATGTTTTTAATGCCTTGCAGGAAGCTGTCAAAAAAGACAAGAGCAGATCAAACATTCTCAAGGTTTCTGAATTTGGCCTTGTTCAGATGACCCGCAAAAGGGACAGAGAGAATCTTTCCCAGATGATGTGTGAAGCATGCCTGTATTGCGGAGGTGATGGTTTGTTGAAATCCAGACGATCAGTCTGCTATGAAATTTTTCGTAAACTGTCACATGAAGGTCCTAAAATGCCTGGCAACACTGTTACCATCAAAGTGCACCCGAGCGTTGCGGACCTCATGCTTAAGGATGAAACACTGAATACGGAGAATCTGGAAAAAGAGACCCGGAAACGTTTCATTATTGTAGCTGACAATGAGATGTACCTTGAAAAATATGAGATCATCTGGGAAAATTCTTAAATCCCGATGGATAATCCTTAATTATAACACTTTTGGGAATGAATTATGTCTGATAGTTTTGAAAAAATGACGGCAAAGAAATCTGCCAAGTCAATTATCATATCAGTGTTTTTTCTGATCCTCGTCGGGGCAGCGGCAATTGTTTTTTTCAAATATTACGAGAGGGAGAAACCACAGATAAGCTTTGATGGCGACATCTCCGTTTTTGGGCTGACCAAGGAAATAAAATTCAATGTAGCCGATGCGCGCAGTGGTATTAGCCTGGTTGAAATTGTCCTGAGCCAGGGCGAAAAAAGCGCTAAACTTTATGGGAAAGAGTTCTCACGCCTGGGCTTTTTTAAACATAACGGCCCTAAAAAGCTGGAGGAAACGGTAACTCTTGAGAGCGGCGCCCTGGGATTTACTGACGGAGAAGCAGAATTGCAGGTGACCGTGCGTGATTTTTCCTTCTGGAACTGGATGACCGGAAACGAAACGGTCATGATCTATCCTGTCATCATGGATACGCATCCGCCTAAAATCTCAATCCTGCATTCCACACGCTATGTAAGTCCAGGGGGCAGCGGTATGGTAATTTACAAGATTAACGATGCTGTTGAAAAACATGGTTTAACAGTCAACGGTCATTTTAATCCGGGTTTTCCTGTCAGCGCTGAAAAAGAAGATCACTTCATTGTTTTTTTCGGCCTCCCCTTTGAAACTGAGAAAATTGACCAGGCAGTGATAAGTGCAACAGATTTGGCCGGCAATACGGGTAATAAAGCCTTTGGCATGATTCTGAAAAAACAGAATTTCAAACACGATCAGATCAATATCAGTGATAATTTCCTCAACCTGAAAATCCCTGAGTTCGCCCAGGAATATCCCCAGCTCAGTGGAACCCTTGTTGAACAGTTCGTTTATGTGAACAGCAAGATAAGGGAAGAAAATTACCAGGCCATCATTGCCGCCACTGCCAATCCTTCTCCCCTGCGTCTCTGGGAGGGATCTTTTGAAAGAATGGCCAGGAGCAGCCGCATGGCAGGCTTTGCCGAATACCGCACTTACTACTATAATGAAGAGGAAATTGACAAGCAGGTTCATCTGGGGATTGATCTTGCCTCAACAAAAAGGGCAGAAATCCATGCTGCTAATCACGGTAAAGTAATTTTTGCCGATTACCTTGGCATTTACGGCAACACTATCATCCTGGATCACGGCCAGGGGATATTCAGTCTTTATTCGCACTTGAGTGAAATTGGTGTTGCACCTGACGAATTGAAAGAAAAAGGGGATGTTATTGGTTTAAGCGGCGCCACAGGTATGGCAGGGGGTGATCATTTACATTTCGCCATGTTAGTCAACGGTATCTTTGTAACGCCCGTGGAATGGTGGGATCAACAGTGGATACAGCTCAATATCGATGACATACTCTCCGGCAGCAAGGACAAATATGGGGAATAATTCTGGTTTAAATTGTAAATTCTTAATTAATTTAAACTGAATAACTGAAATTAAAATCATCACGCCGAGTTTCACATCATGTATTCAGGGTCAACATCAATTGAAATCTTGACCCTGCCGGCTTTGCTCAGTGAAGAAATCTCCCTTTCAAACCTGTACAGGAACGTATGCAGTGTTTCAAGCTTTTTCCCTTTTAATAAGAGCTGCCACCGATACTTGTCACGTAAACGTGTCAAAGGAGCCGGAGCGGGTCCCAGAATTTCCGGCTCGGTTCTCTTCTGAAGCTTGCGGGCCAGCATTGCCAACCTGGTTGCCGCCTCCTGCGCATAATGATCTTCAGTTGCCTCGATCTTTATATTGACTATCCTGGTAAAGGGAGGGTATCCCAGAGTTTTGCGCAGCTCAATTTCTCTGGAATACATGCCTGAATAATCATGATTTCTTGCCATCTCGATGGCATAATGTTCAGGCTGAAACGTCTGTATGACTACACGTCCAGGTTTTGTGCCTCTGCCGGCGCGCCCGGTTACCTGGACAATTAACTGAAAAGTTCTTTCGCCTGCCCTGAAATCAGGCAACCCAAGGCCTGTATCAGCCAGAACTATCCCAACAAGGGTCACATTTGGGAAATGGTGCCCCTTGGTAATCATCTGGGTGCCCAAAAGAATATCAATATCACCCTGATGCACTGCTCGTAAAATCCTGATATAATCATTCCGCTTCTGGCATGTATCCCGGTCAAGACGGGCAATATTCGCCCCTGGCAGGAGTTCAGACAGTTCATGCTCCAGGCGCTCTGTTCCGATACCGATGGCTGTCAGGGAAACTGATTGACAATTGGCACACACAGTTTTGCTCCTGACAGAAAAACCACAGTAATGGCAGAGAAGTTTATTGTCCGATTTGTGCAAGGTCAGAGACACCTGGCAATGCCTGCACTGAACTGGTTGGCCGCAGTCCCTGCAAATCATAAAATTTGCATAGCCACGTCGATTAAGAAAGATCAGGCTCTGTTCTCCACACTCCAGATTATCCCGGAGACTCTTGATAAGAAGCGGCGAAAAAACAGGGGGTCTTCCTGAAATGGTTTTGACTGACTGCATATTGACCACTTCCACTTCTGGCAGGGGTCTTTTTTCAATGCGCTTAAACAAATTGAGAAATTTATATTTTCCCTGCGTGGCATGATAATAACTCGTTACGGAAGGGGTGGCCGAGCCCAAAATAACTACCCCTGCTGAACGGCTCGCCCTCAGTACGGCCAAATCCCTGGCATGATAGCGAAAGCCCTCATCCTGCTTGTAAGAACTGTCATGTTCCTCATCAACAATTATAAGGCCGGGATCTTCCAGCGGCGCAAATACAGCTGAACGGGCACCGATAACAACATCGGCGTCCCCTTGGGCAATCCTGCGCCACTGATCAAAACGCTGCCCTGAACTGAGTCCGCTATGCAGCAAAGCCACCCTGGAGCCGAACCGGGCCAGGAAATGCGCCTCCAGTTGCGTAGCAAGGGCAATTTCCGGCACCAGTACAAGGACAGATCTGCCCTGCTCCAGTGCAAATGCCGCAGCTTGCATATAAACCTCTGTTTTGCCGCTGCCTGTAACACCATGTAGCAGAAAAGAAGCAAAACTTCCCTTTTGTATGGCCGGCCTAATGAAATTCAGGGCCTTTTTTTGCTCACCTGTCAGTGTTTCCGGGATATCACTCTCCAGGAAGCATTCTCCAAATGGATCACGATACACCTGCTGCTCCTCAAAGAAAACAACATGTTTCGCTGCCAGGGATTTGAGACCTTTTCCGGCACCGGGGTAGACACGGGTAATTTCTCTGCGGGGCACTAATGTGCGATTTGTTGAAACTGCAAGCGTCTGGAGGACATCCAGAGTTTTCTGTTCAGAGATTTTCAGATCTTCTCTGCTACCTGTATTTTCCGCAAGACCGCAGCATATTTCAGTTTTTATTTTTGCCGTGCCCCCGAGAAGCTCGCTGCTGATAGTAACCCACCCCTCTTTCTCCCATAACTCAAGAAGCCTGCGTTCTTTTGATTGCCAGAGGTTGCCGGTAACATGCGGGCTGATCTCCCCTTTATGGAGCAGACTTAAAAACCATGGCGTGTCAGAAATTGCTGTATCGGAGAGTGCAGAGAGATGTTGCCTTCCAGTGTTGGTTATTATGATGCGTCGGCCGCTTTTTTTCGTCAGTCCGGAAGGGAGTGCGGTCTTTATTACCTCACCAATGGGATAATGATAGTAATTGGCGATCCATTTGTAAAAACTTACCTGTCCTGCCGGAAAAAGAGGGGCTCTGTCAAGGACTTCATATATTCTTTTAATTTGCTGCCCGACTGGTGCCGTATCAACCCTTTCGAGGATATAGCCCGTTATTTTGCGGCCGCTGAGTGGCACTAAAACCCGCATACCAGGCTGCAGAGGCTGATCATACTTATCTGGGGCCAGGTATGTCAGGGGTCGGTTAACAGGTGCTGAAACAGCCACTGCTAAATAAATATTTACAGGATCATCTGTCATGAAACGGGGGGACTGCTATTGCCTGTGGCAATTGCAGGCGAAATAATTGTGCTCAAATATTTTCTGATATCTGTTTGATATGCTTTCTGAATGCTTCACCAAGATCAGGATGTCGCAATCCAAAAGCGATGATCGCTTTGAGGTACCCTAGTTTATCGCCTGCATCAAAGCGTGTGCCTTCAAACTCGTGGGCATACATGGCTCTTTGGCGGGAAAGCTTTAACAATGCGTCAGTCAGCTGAATCTCTCCTCCATGACCGGGTTCGGTCTTTTCAAGCAGGGGGAAAATCTCAGGCCGCAGAATATATCGGCCGATAATAGCCATGTTAGAATCGGTGATGCCGGGTGCAGGCTTCTCAACCATCCTGTCTACCTTGAAGGTCTTTTCATTGTAAGGCCGGCCTTCAACAATCCCGTAATTCATGGTCTGATCCATGGGCACCCGCTGGATGGCCACAATGGATTCCTGCACTTCTGCGAATAATGACATCATCTGGTGGCAGCATGGTTCATTACTTAAGACCAGGTCATCGCCGAGGAGCACGGCAAATGGCTCATCACCGACTACGTGGCGTGTTGACCAAATGGCATGCCCCAGACCAAGAGGCTTTTTCTGCCGCACTGAAACAATATCAATAAGGTTTGAAATATGGTTTAACTCCTCAGCCAGCTTCTCCTTATTTTTCCTTTGCAGAATGGTATCCAGTTCAAAATCGTAATCAAAATGATTTTCAATGGCGGATTTACCCTGACTGGTCACCAAAATAACCTGTTCAATTCCAGAGGCCACAACCTCTTCCACGATATATTGGATAGTGGGTCGGTCAACTATGGTCAGCATCTCTTTAGGGATGGCCTTGGTGGCGGGCAAAAACCTTGTCCCGAGGCCTGCCACCGGTATGACTGCTTTCCTGATATTCATTTTACACCCATTATGATATTGATTCCTTCTGATACGCAAAAACAACAAAACTACCTAGTCCGAAATTACAAGGACAAATAGTTACCAGCGTGTATTGTCCATGATAATATGGTAAAGAGCAAAGCACAAATTTTCTGACATACAACCTGTACTCTTTTTATGCAAAAAAATCTACCGTACCTTGGTACTAGCACCCTGTTTTATTATAGAAAATTTTTACTTGTTTAAAATTGCAATATGTGCCCCATGCAAAATAGTTTATTCGTCAAAAATTATTACCGCACAGTGGAAAGTATTTCATCAAAACACCTTGGTCATGAACAAAACCAGCATAAAATATCCTGACGAACTTCCTATCGTTGCGCACAGGGATGACATTATAGAAACGATTTCTAAGCACAACGTCGTGATCATTTCGGGTGACACAGGATCAGGGAAAACCACACAGCTTCCCAAAATGTGCCTTGAGGCAGGCCGCGGACAAAATAAAATGATTGGCTGCACGCAGCCGCGCCGAATTGCTGCCATCACTGTAGCAGATAGGGTAGCCCATGAACTTGGCCGGGAATACAGCTATCTTGTCGGCCACAAAATACGTTTCCAGGATAAAACTACTAAAAGTACAAAGATCAAATTTATGACCGACGGCATCCTGCTGGCTGAAACCGCATCAGATCCAGATTTTTGGGCTTATGATACCCTTATAATAGATGAGGCACATGAACGCAGTCTCAACATTGACTTCCTGCTTGGTTATGCAAAACAGCTTTTAATAAAAAGAAAAAACCTCAAAGTCATCATCACCTCTGCAACAATAGACACTGAAAAATTTTCTACTCATTTCAACAAGGCTCCCATCATTGAAGTTTCAGGCCGGACCTATCCGGTAGAGGTACGCTACCACCCTGCGGATAAGGATACAGATAACAGGGAAAACAATTCATATATAGATCTTGCGGTCCAGGAGGTTTTAGATCTGCACCGCAAAAAAGAAAATGGGGATATTCTCATTTTCATGCCCACTGAAAGGGATATTAACGAAACCGTTGAGATGCTTAACCAGCAACTCGCCCCTCCTGTTCAGCAAAAAAAGAAAGGGCAGCAGCCCAATATTCATATTCTGCCTTTGTTCGGCCGGCTGCGTGCAGCTGATCAAAGAAAGGTTTTCAGGCATTTTAGAGGCCAGAAAATTGTAGTTGCTACCAATATTGCCGAAACCTCGGTAACCGTGCCTGGAATTCGTTATGTTATCGATACGGGTCTTGCCAGAATATCAACGTACAATCTAAGAGCCCGTACAACGAGTATGCCGGTAACAGCTGTCTCGAAGGCAAGTTGCGATCAACGCAAGGGCCGATGCGGTCGCGTTGGCCCCGGGACCTGTATCCGACTTTACAGCGCAGAGGATTTCCTTAACCGGCCGGAGTTTACTCTACCTGAAATTAAGCGTTCAAATCTGGCGGAAGTTATACTTCGCATGATAGACTTGAAACTTGGTGATCCTTCCTCTTTCCCTTTTATCGACCCCCCTGCAGCAAGGGCGATCAGGGACGGCTACGCTCTGCTCCATGAACTTGGAGCTCTTGATATATCGGGGAAAGAACCGCGACTTTCAAACCATGGCAGGATAATGGCCAGGCTCCCGCTTGATCCGCGCATATCAAGGATGATTATTGAAGCCAGGGGGCATAACTGTCTCCAGGAGATTATAATAATTGCCAGCGCCCTTTCTATCCAGGACCCGCGGATAAGGCCTGCTGAGGCTGAAGCGGCGGCTGATCAGGCCCATGCCAGATTCAAGGAGCATTCATCCGACTTCCTCTCGTATCTCAAGATCTGGCAAGAATTCAACAATGTGCCTTTCATAGGAAGGCAAAAGGACAAGAAAAAAAGCCGTTCGCAGATGCGAAAATTCTGCAGGTCCCATTATCTCTCTTACCAGCGTCTCCGAGAATGGCAGGATATATATGAACAGGTCTTCTCAATATTGCGTGAGGAAAAAGGCTTCGCAATAAACAGAAAACCAGCCTCCCATGATGACATCCATTACGCAATCCTCAGTGGATTTTTACGCAATATCGGTTATCGCAAGGAAAAAAATATTTACCAGGGCGCCCAGGGTAAAGAACTCATGCTGTTTCCAGGTTCCGTACTTTTTAATAAGGGCGGTCAGTGGGTTATGGCTGCCGAACTTGTCGAAACTGCCAGACTGTATGCCAGAACTGCTGCAAATATAAAGGTTGGCTGGCTTGAACCGCTTGCCGGTTCCCTGTGCCGCTCAAGCTATTCCAATCCAAGATGGGAGAAAAAAAGCGGCAAGGTGATTGCCGATGAAAAAGTTACCCTCTTCGGCCTTGTGATTGTCCCCTCCAGAAAAAAGAATTATGCCGGAATCAGTGAAACAACGAAACATGAGGCGCGCGATATCTTTATTCACACAGCCCTGATCCAAGGTGAACTGATGGGGCGCTACCCTTTTCTGGACCACAATCAACGCCTGGTTGCCCGCTTTGAAAAAATTGAAGACAGACTCCGACAGCGAAACGTGCTGGCAGATGATTACGTTTTGCACAGATTTTATGACACCCGCCTTGATTCTTTTGTTCATGACCGGGCAAGCTTAAACCGGTTCCTGAAAAACCAGCAAAATGACAGATGTCTGTATATGAGCGAACAGGATGTCCTCATCCAGGTGCCGGAATCAAATCAGCTTTCTGATTTCCCTGAACAAATATCCCTGCCCCACGGTATAACGCTTAATTTGACCTACTGTTTCGATCCCGGAAAAGAAGAGGATGGCGTGTCTGTAAGTCTGCCACTGGAACTTATTGGTCATGTTTCGCCAGAAGTTTTTGAATGGCTCGTTCCAGGACTGTTGCCTGAAAAAGTAACCTTCCTGCTCAAAGGACTCCCTAAAAGTGTGCGCAAGCAACTCATCCCAATCCAACAGACTGCTGAAAAACTTGTGAAGGAACTTAAAATTTACCGAGGCTCATTATATAAGCAGCTGGCAGAGCTGATCTTTAAACATTTCAGGATCAAGATTTTGCCAAACCAATGGCCTTTGCTGCAGCTGCCCCCCCACCTGCAAATGCGCTACCTGTTACGGGACAGTTCGGGCAAAATACTGACAGCAAGCCGCATCTTTTCAGACCTGGAAATTGACAAGGGACCTGAAGACGAAAGCGAATCATTGGAGAAACTACGCCCAAAATGGGAACGAATCAATATTACCACGTGGGATTTTGAAAACCTTCCGGATAAAATTCCCCTGCACAATGCCAAAAAGAAACTACTGAGTTTTGTCTACCCGACACTCCATCTGGAAAAAGACGGTACAATCTCCATCAGGCTCTATTCAGATGCAACTGAAAGCATGCAAGCAAACCGGGAGGGTATGCGTGCCCTTTACAGTCTGCAGTTCCCCAAACAGTTCAAACTCCTGAAAAAGGAATGTATCCTGCCCTCTTCTCTCTGGGCTCTTTATGAAGGATTTGGCTCACGCCAGAAACTTAATGAAGATTTGTATCATTTTGTTCTTGAGGCAATATTTCCTTGTCATGAAAGGTTATGGCCCAGCAAGGATGATTTCTTTCACCTGGTTGATACCCTTAAAAAAGAAGGGATTTTCAAAAGAGCCAGGGGGCTTGTGAATTTAGTCTTGCAATTACTCAGAGAACGCAGACAAATCCTTGACCAGATAAGCAGAATACAAACCATGACCCGTACCAAAGCCGGCTCAACTCTCAACATGGATATATTTCTTAAAGAATTGCATGAAATAGTACCGAACGATTTTTTAAGACAATTTAATGAGGAACGGTTATCTTCAGCCATCCGCTATTGCAAAGCTCTGCAGATACGTGCGGAAAGAGCTTATGTCTCGCCTGATAAAGACACAATGAAAGCGGCACAACTAGCTCCGCATGCGGACAAGTTAAAAAAATTTAAGCCCAGGGACCCATCACCAGCATGCCTTGAATTATTGCAGGAATATCGCATTATGCTGGCAGAGTATAAGATTTCCCTTTTTGCCCAGGAAATGAAAACACGCTTTCCGATTTCTGCAAAACGTCTGGAAAACAAATGGCAGGAGATACTCTACAGTTGCTAATTGCGAAAGATTTTTGCACCAGACCTTGAAAAGCATTATTAGTTTAAAGTAGCAAAGAACAAACTTTTTGAAGCAGGTAAACCTGAACGATCCCGCTGTGGATAAGCATATTCTTCTAGCCTCGGGATAGCACGCATTGATCATTTTCATGCCTTCTCATTTATCTACCCATATTCCCCTTGCTGAACGGATGCGGCCGACCCGGATAAAAAATTTTGTCGGCCAGGAAGAACTGTTGGGTGAAGGTAGAATCCTTGACAAGCTTATCCGGCACAAAAAAATACCCTCTCTTCTTTTATGGGGACCGCCGGGCAGCGGCAAAACAACTCTGGCAAGGATCCTGGCACAGAATATGGCAGCAGACTTCGTCTTTTTTTCAGCTGTCCTGGCAGGGATCAAAGAGGTGAGGGAAATTGTTGCCAAAGCCAAGGAACGCCAGGAAGTTGACAAGGTTCAGACCATATTGTTTGTTGATGAAATCCATCGTTTTAATAAAGCTCAGCAGGATGCCTTCCTGCCCCATGTTGAAAGCGGACTTTTGACCTTGATCGGTGCCACCACTGAAAATCCCTCCTTCCAAGTTATTGCTCCTCTGCTGTCACGCTGCCGTGTGCTCGTCCTTAAATCGCTTTCAGTGGAGGATCTGAAAATTATTCTGGAACGTGCACTGGGTGACAAAATAAATGGATTGGGTTGCCGTAAACTCCGGATTGACCCAAAAGCCATGGAGCATATCTGCTCTCTGGCTGACGGGGATGCAAGGATTGCTTTGAATATCCTGGAAGTTGCTGCTGACCTGGCTGAACCCCAAGGTGATGACAAAAAAGGCTTATCAGTCATTAGTGTCCATGCTGCTGAAGAGGCAAGCCAGCGCAGGCATCTGCGCTATGATGCAACGGGGGAAGAACACTACAACCAGATATCCGCACTGCATAAAAGTCTGCGCGACAGTGACCCCGATGGTGCACTTTACTGGCTGGCCCGAATGTTGGCCGCCGGAGAAGATCCTCTTTATATTGCCCGGCGCCTCATACGATTTGCCACTGAAGATGTTGGCATAGCCGATCCCCAGGCAGTTTCCATTGCTGTTAACTGTCGTAATGCTTATCATATGCTGGGTTCCCCGGAAGGGGAGCTTGCCCTGGTTGAGGCTGCTGTCTATCTTGCCACAGCACCGAAGAGCAATGCACTCTACACGGCCTATCATGAGGTACGACGCGATATTGAAAAAACAGGCTCTTTACCTGTGCCGCTTCATATACGCAATGCCCCGACACGGCTCATGCAAGAACTTGACTATGGCCGGGGATACCAATATGCCCATGATGACAAGGAAGGGTTGGTTGAGCAGGAACATCTGCCTGAAGAACTTTGCGGCAGAAAATATTATTTCCCGACCAATCGTGGCTATGAAGCGCTTGTGAAGGACAGATTGACAAAATGGCACCAGATCCTTAAAAACAGAAAAAATAAATCTCACCTATAATACATAAAAAAGGATAGTCGCTGATGATACGTTTATTAGTTCTTATTCTTATGCTGAGCCTCATGCCAGCAGGAATTTTTGTTGCAGATGCAAGCGTTACCGGCGAACAGAACCTGCTTCTTTTCTATTCCAATGATGTCACAGGGGAAACAGAACCCTGTGGCTGAGCAAGCCGGCAATTGGGCGGTCTGTCCAAAAAAGCATATCAGCTGGAGAAGATACGGGGACTCCACGAACTTCCGGGCTTAACCCTTGACGGCGGGAACCTGCTTTTCAAACAGCAACGTCTTTCACCAGGTCTCCTGCAGCAGGCAAAAATCACGGCCGCAGGTATAATCGATTCCTATAACAGTATGAAATATGATGCCGTGGCAGTCGGCAAGAATGACCTCGCTGCCGGTCTTTCTTTTCTGCAAAACCAGTCTGCAAGGTCAGAATTCCCTTGGCTTTCTGTCAATCTTGTCCGTAAATCTGATCAAGGGCCTCTTTTTTCCGCAGCCCTGATAAGACGTATGGGGAATATCTCTGTGGGTGTTATCGGCCTGACTGCTCATGATGGATCGATTCAGTTCGGAGAAAACGAAGATGCTGAACTCCTTCCATGGCAGGAAGTGCTGCCGGATATAGTTACTGATCTCACAGAGAAATGTGATCTTCTCATTCTGCTTTCAAATAATGTGTCTAATGAGAACGAGAAAATTGCTGAAGCTTTGCCAGATATCCATATGATTATTCAGTCCAGTCCCCGATCCGGGAATATAGCACCAAAATTGACTAATAAAAGTCTCATTGTCCAGACAGGGAAACAAGGGAAATACCTGGGCTGGATGTTAATAAACTGGCAGAAATCCAAAACCTGGGGTCATACAGGTGCTGCAAAAGAGCTGGCTACCAAGAAACGGGAACTTGATGGTATCAGTGGCCGCATAAGTCGCATAGAACGGCATGAAAGAAAACAGGATCTACCTGCAAATGCCAATTATCAAAAACTGTTGGCAGCGCGCGAAACTCTTTTTTCTGAAATCATTTTTCTCGAGAATGAACTTCACGACCTGAAGGAATCAGGACTGACTTTCTCAACCTTTGAGAACCACTTTATCCCTTTGGAGGTCAACCTGCCGGACCAGCCGGATGTAAAGAAAATTGTCGAGACGACAAAACTGAGCGTCAACCAGGCTGGCAGAAATCAGGCTGAGGAATCTGCCATATCTTCAGCTATGCCTGAACTACAGCTAGAAAAACTACCCTTCACCGGTTGGGAAACCTGCGCCCCTTGTCATTCCGCTCAAACTTCTTTCTGGCGCAAAACAGGCCACGCTTCAGCGTACCAGACACTGGCCTCTGAAGAACAGCAATTCAACCTTGACTGTCTTCCATGTCATGTCACGGGGGAATATAAAGACATACGAATCAGCAACAATGATACTGTGCTGCTCTCTTTGCCTGCCCAACTTCAGCAGGTGGGGTGCGAAGTCTGCCACGGTCCAGGAAGAAACCATGCCGCAACACGAGACACAAATGCTATTTTCAGAAAGCCTGACATCTCAATATGCACCAGGTGCCATACTGCGGAACGTGATGAAAATTTCAAATATGACAATGACATCGAATTGATAGCCTGCCCTGCCAGCAAATGAAATGATAGCGGGAAGTGTGACAAAAGATGCGAGAAGATTATAATCATCAGGTGGCAGAATAACCATGAAAATCTATCTTCTAAGCTGAATGCCAATTGCTGGACTCAGTATCACAAATAATTATCCTGACTCTGTATAATTATTTAAGGTAGTACAGAATATTTGCCAGATTATGCAAAATAAAAAGGCCATGCAAAAAATGCATGGCCTTTCTTTATTCTCTTGTGTGATTAAATAATCAGGCGCCGAATGCCTTCTGCAGAGGCGGTACGGTTTGTTTCTTACGGCTCATCATGCCGTTAACCCACATGGACTGTCCCTGAAGCTTGCCATTAAAAGCTTTCTCAATGATCGCCGGTTCATCGGACACAACCATAAGATCGGTTCCTTCCTTGACCACGTCAGTAAGCATAAACAGCACTGAATGCCGCCCTTCAGCTTTGACATCCTTTATTGCATTATAAAGAGCTTCACGGATATCAGCAACCTGATCCAAAGTAGCAAGTTCAATCTGGCCAATGCCAACTTTTTTGCCGTTCATATCGAAATCCTTGTAATCGCGGAAAACAAGATCTTTGATGGGTACTCCTGCGACAGAGGATTTGGCTTTCAACATTTCCATGAACAGCGCATCCTGGTCAGTAACTCCGCTGATTTTCAAAAGCGCGGCCACAGCAGCCTTGTCCTCTTCGGTACAGGTGGGTGATTTGAAATTAACAGTGTCGCTCAGGATGGCGCAGAGCATACCGCCGGCGATATCCTTGGGCAGATCAACATTATTGTTCTGATACATTTCCAAAAGAACAGTACAGGTACATCCAACCGGCTTAGCATAGAAGAAAATAGGGCTGCCGGTAGTTATATCGCCTATCTTATGATGATCGACAATAGCCACGACATTGGCACTGTCGATATTGGCCGGAGCCTGAGCAATATCGCTGAAATCGACAAGGGCCACATCCTTGCCTGCTGCATCAGTCAGTACCTGTGGTGCAGTCAGGCCGAATTTCTCGAGAACCACTTTACTCTCCGGATTCAGGTTATCAGCAGATATCTGCATACAGGCAACGGCATCTGTACCGGTTGCTTTCAAGTAGTTCGCATAGGCAATGGCAGCGGTTACAGAATCGGTATCAGGGTTGGAATGACCCACAACGGAAACAGACATAACAGATCCTCCTTAAAAATTTATTAGTTGATAAAACGAGACAAAAACAATCCAGTTTGTATGTTGGAAAAGAAAATGTTTCCCTTTGCTGCTCAGTGTTAAATTGCAAATACTGAATAGCAATTCAGTAAAATAAGCCGCAATAATAGTTTGTATACAGAGACGAGTCAAGCATAAAAAAATCGTTTGTCCAAGACTCACAACCTTATCCTGCTGGCCGGAGAATCTAATTCTAATTGACCTGTAAATAAAAGCGGTATAACATAAAAATATCATTATACCTGGCTTTCAGTATTTTAAACAAATCCCAAACAAACCACCTATACTTCATCAATATGCCTGAAAATCAGCACACACCCAAAAAAAGATATCCGGCCCCTCTTATCACCTTGCTTATTCTCGTTCTGGTCGGCATACTTTATCTGGCCTGGAGCTACTTCACCGGAAGCCTGCCATGGCAGCAAAATGAAGAAGGGAAAAGTCCTAAAATAAGCTGGTTGGAGAAAGAGGCAGAAGACAAAGAAATTGTGGAGCAGATAGAAATTTCCCCGCCAGAAGAAGAGGGACAGACGACGTTCTACCTAACCCCGGGCGACGCTCAACTTACCCCTGCTTCTCCTGACGAATGCCGTCAAACGGCTGACAAGATACACCACTTCTTTGAACACCTTGACAGCCAGATTTACATCTACCGTTATACTCTTAAAGGCTCAAGCCTTGACCACTTCAGAGGCATCATCAACAAGTTGATTGCAAATCCTCCTATTGTTGTCAGGGAGACTGATGATCTTTTTGCAATACTGAACAACATGGCCCATTTCTTCCGGGTTTTGGGGCCGAAGGATATTCTGCTCATTAAAGACGTTTTAAATCATGAACAGGAACTTGTTGAGCCAACAATGGCACTTTTCTACAGGTGGTCTGAAATTGCACAGGATTGCCCAGAAGCAGATATTGACATCGATCTGCCATTGGCCGGGTTATACGAATATGCCGGATACTTTATTAACACTCTTGGCGGCCAGTCCTATCTTTTTCGCCGGGAACACTACTTAAGAGTTTTGATTCGCTATTATTCGACTCTTATAATCGATAAGGCGAACAGTATGGATGCAAACCGCTATGGCATAGACATCCGCTACATTCTTGAATCGCTTATCTCGGAAATTGAAGGAAACGTTGTACTGGTAAACAGGCAGCAGTATCTGAAAACCCTTATAACCCTGCAGCAAAAGTATCAGACCAAATACGGCGGCAATTAGCAGCTAGGTAAAAAGATTCTGCTTTTTACGTCTTGCCTTTGTGACCATTCGCAAGCAACAGCTGAAGTTACTCCTGTCCATTGTTATAAATTAGATGATCATCATTATATACAATTGTCGTCAAACGCAACGAGACGGCGTGAGATTGCTGTTGCTTGCCGAACAGAACGTATAAAGGGTACCTCACGGCTTAATACAGCCTCTTGAACCAGGACATTTCTTTCAGGTTACCTTCTGTCACCAAGCAGTCGCAACAACATCAGGAATAAATTAATAAAATCCAAATACAGTTTAAGTGCTCCCATTATTGCACCTTTGCGTATTACCGCCGCACCGCCGTTCATAATGCCCTGCTCGCCCATGCGGGTTATTTGTTGAACATCATATGCAGTCAGTCCGGTGAAAATAATCACCCCTATACCGGAAATTACCCAGGATATCATTGTACTTCCCAGGAAAATATTAACCACCATGGCAATGATGATGCCGATAAGTCCCATGAAGAGAAAGGAACCCCAACTGGAAAGATCTTTCTTGGTGATAAAACCATAAACGGCCATGGCAGCGAACATTCCTGCTGCAATAAAAAAAGTGGCCGCTACTGATGTCATTGTATAGAGAAGCAGGATTGCCGATAAGGTCACACCGTTCAGGACAGAATAGACAACAAATAAACCGGTGGCAGCCTGGGCTGATATACGCTCAATCCTGGCGGAAAGATAAAAAACCAATCCCAGTTCCCCGAAAATAAGACCGTAAAATACCATTTTATTGCCGAATACAAACTGTAATGCAGCCTGGGAGTTAACGGTAAGAAAAGCAGCTAAGCCCGTCAAACCCAGGCCGATTGCCATCCAGTTAAAAACTTTTGCCAGGAAAATAGTTGAGGCCTCGGTTGTGGCTTGGGCAATAGCACTTTCGTTGCTGTTGTAGCGGTTTAACATTTTTGTCTCTCCTTTAGATACTCTTCATAATCATACTTTTTAAAAATAACAGCGCACAAAAATATTATGCGATGTTTACTTTCATTTATGGCATTAATAACTCATCATAACTATATATTATAGTGTGAAAGAAGATAATCATATTTATTAAACTTGCAAGATCAATCATACGTACCATAGGGAAATGTAAATGAAAATTGCAATCAGTGGCAAAGGCGGGGTCGGAAAAACTACCATCATGGCGTTGCTGGCCAGCCAGTTCAGAAAAAAGGGCAAAGAGGTGCTCATCATTGATGCTGATCCAAGTCCGCATATGGCCCAAACCCTTGGCATAAAGGATATTAACAAAATAAAACCCATTGCCGAGATGACGGAACTCCTTGTCGAACGTTCCGGAAAAGTCCAGGGTTCACCGTTTTATCAAATCAATCCACAGGTAGATGATTTGCTGCAAAAATTCATGATCGAGCAGGATGGCATCCGACTCATGGTTCTGGGAGCCATACAGACAGCCGAGGGAGGATGCGCCTGTCCGGAGAATACCGTGCTTAAAAGAATGCTGACTAAGCTCTTGCTCTCGCCAACACAGGTTGTATTGCTGGACATGGAAGCCGGTGTAGAACACCTAGGCCGCGGTACCATAGCCGGGGTTGACCATCTGTTAATCGTAGTTATACCCTCAAAATCAAGTGTGCGGACAGCGCTGAAAATAAAGAAACTGGCTGTTGATTCAGGTATCCCGAAAATTTCCTTTGTGGGAAACCTTGTGCAGGATGAGGATGATGTAGTCTTTCTTCAGGATGCACTTGGTGAAAAGTTGGTCGCCATGTTCCCTGATTCGTCTTTAATCAGAAAAGCTGAACGTAACGGCAAACCGCTAACTGAGTTAACCGCGCAGGTGTCTGAAGCACCCGAAAAACTTGTGAATTTCTTGCAGGGGGGAATGGAGAATATTGAATAACTGAAGATTGGCACACTATTGAGTGCAGGAAATAATGGGGCTGTACAGTCTTTACCCGGTCTTCCTGCCGCTGGCAAGTTTCATGATGATATCATTTGAATGCTTCAGCCTGCTGACCATTGTTTTAAACAGATGCCTGGTGGCGTCAGGGTAATTCTCAATGACTTCGTAAAGTTTATCACCTTCAAATCTCCTGAGAGCAGAACTCCCCTTTGAAAATACTGATGCTGACCTGTTTTCTCCGGAAATGGCTGACATTTCCCCGATAAAGGACCCGGGTTGGTTAATTTCTGCAATCTTCTTGCCGTTCTTAACAACAATTACAGCGCCCTGGATAAGCTCGTAAAAGTCATTGTCAGAATCACCCTCTCGAATGATGATGCCCCCGTCTTCATACTTCTCCACATCGGGCGTGACCAGATAGGCCGGTAGGCTTTCCTTGGTCAGCACGGTACGCTTAAGAACTTCATCCACGCTTGTAACACCTTCACGCGCCTTCTGCAGAGCTGCCTTGCGAAGCGGCACCATGCCTTCATTGATGGCAGTCTTACGCAGTAAATCCTCAGGTATCTCGGCACTAATGGCTTTAGCCACCTCATCGGTAACTTCCATGAGTTCAAAGAACCCTACCCTGCCCTTGTAGCCCCCTCCTTTGCAGAGAGTGCAGCCATTAGGCCCATGTATTTCCAAATCCGAAAGTTCCTCAGGATCAAAACCGGCTAAGGTCAGTTCCTCCTCTGTATAATGTTTTACGATCTTTTTGCAATTGTTACAAAGTCTGCGGCCGAGTCGCTGTGAGAGTACCATGGTAACCGAGGATGCTACCAGATATGGTGGAATACCGATGTCCACAAGGCGGCCAATGGTTGCAGCGCTGTCATTGGTATGCAGGGTGCTGAATACAAGATGACCGGTCATAGCAGCCTTGATGGCAATTTCCGCTGTTTCCATATCACGAATCTCACCAACCATGATGATATCAGGATCCTGACGGAGAAAGGCCCTCAAAGCGGCGGCAAAGGTCATACCGATTTCCTGGTGCACGTTAACCTGGTTGATACCCTTGAAGTTGAATTCAACCGGATCTTCTGCAGTCAGGATCTTTGTGTCTTCCCGGTTCAAGGCATTGAGCGCTGAATAAAGTGTTACCGTTTTACCGCTACCGGTGGGCCCGGTGACAAGGAGCAGGCCTTGCGGTCTGTAAAGACAACGTTTCAGCGTCTCAAATGTTTTTGTTTCAAAGCCCAGCTTTGTTAGGTCGACGTTTAAACTACTCTGGTCAAGAATACGGAGAACAATACTTTCGCCAAACAGGGTAGGCAGGGTGGATACACGGAAGTCAACCGCCTTGTTTTTCCCCAGTTTCATCTTGATGCGCCCGTCCTGGGGCACTCGCCGTTCAGTGATATCCAGGCTGGCCAGGATTTTTACCCTAGAGACGAGAGCATTCTTGATTGAAAGCGGCAGGTTCATTGATTTGTAGAGAGAGCCATCCATTCGATAACGAACCTGGAAGTTTTTTTCATAGGGTTCGATATGGATGTCAGACACCCCATCCTTGACCGCCTTGATCAGTATACCGTTGACCAGCTTTATGATCGGGGCATCGGAATAGGAGTATGACTCCATGGATTCATCGTCACTGTCATCTTCTGCACCAATCTCAAGCTCGCCGGCCGCTTCTGAAGCTAGGGCACCAAAGTCGTCTGCCACCTCTTCGACCGAGACCTCTTCCTCCTCCTCAACCTCCTCTTCATGATCTCTGTACAGGGCGTACTCTTCATCACTGATCTTATAATGGGTCCGGTAGGCCTGAACAATGTCCTGCTCCGTGGAGACACAAACAGTCAGCTTCATTTTGACAGCAGCCTGTAATGATTCTACTGCAGAACTATCTGTCGGTTCTGCCATGGTAACCTTAAGAGTATTGGTGCTGGCAGCAATGCGCAGAGGAAATGCCATATATTCCTTGGCTATTTCATAAGGCATTATTTTCAAGACTTCTGGCTGAGGTGTTTCCCGAGAGATAGTTATTGCCGGGTAGCCATATATCCGGCTTAAAACGTTAAGAATTGTTTCCTCATCAATATGACCGAGCTGAACAAGTATCCGGCCCA
>Ga0111149_1052_pt1 | contig 29509 bp, 37 predicted proteins | sample DeeMarSeWOR28_12_FD_80400 | JGI IMG/M metagenome (GOLD analysis project Ga0111149, IMG submission 80400) | Desulfobacterales bacterium SG8_35_2
ATTTAATTGATTGAAATGTTTTTTGAAAATTATACAATAGCCTAATCATGTAAATACACATCGGAGGTGAACTATATGATAGATAAAAAAGAATTGTGCCAGAAAATTACCAAACTCTATCCGGATCTTGAAACCCAGGGAATTGCTGTTGATGCATTTTACAGCACGGCCAAGAACACCTGGGTTGTTGAGTTGGAAAAAGGTAAGCATAAATTACAGCATCATCTTGCCAAGCATGATGCCAAGGATTGCATGGATGATAAACAGTGCGTGTCCCTTGGATTGGAAATTGCCCAACTAATAAAAAATATAGAGGAGAAACAGTTTTAGTTTTTGTGGGGCGAAGTCCAACAACCTTTTTTCCGGCATATTTGCCAACGTCCTCATTTCTTGGGAATAATCTTGACCTTGGGGCATCCAGAATGAATTAACAAGTCACTGGCATCTGGGTGCCTTGGGAGAAACTGGAGAGTTACCCTGCAGCAAATGCTTGATAAAGATACAGGGGAATAAAACAGGATGCAAAAACTCCCAGAATCAGATGCGGACCAGTTATGCCAGCAAGCCCGAGATATTGCCCAGGGAGATGCCTGCGATGATCAGATAAAAACCTGCAGAGGCCCGGTTCAATATAACCCTGTGGCGGCTCAGGCTCTTTTCAAGTCCGACATGACCCACGAGCAGAGAAACACAACTATACCAGATTCCATCAACTAATCCTGCAACCGTCGCCATGCCCAATTGCGTAATAAGGCTGGCCTCTTCTGGAAGAAACTGTGAAAACAGTGCAGTGAAAAAGACAAAAATTTTGGGGTTAAGCAGGGAGATGCTCAGACCGCTAAGCCAGGCTGCTGGCAACAAAGAGTTCTGAGCACAGTCATCACTATTGTTACTCTCCCAGGACTTGATCGCCAGATAGATCAAGAAAGCTGCGCCAGCCAATGTTAAAGAGGTTTTAACCCTGGGAATGCGCTGGAATAAGGTGCCGAGAGTGGTGCTGGCAGCCAGGGCCCAGAAAAAAATTCCTGCAGCATGTGCCCAGCAGGCGACTAAAGTCTCACTGAGACTGCGTTGCACTCGATTCTGCAGAATAACTGCCAGGCTTGGCCCTGGAGACATGGCACCAATGGCGCATATCCCGACAAGAGTCAGCCAGGAAATCAAGGTCATTTTCTACTCCCATATAAACAACAGGACTTATACTCAGTTATAGCTTCCTGCAACCCTGTACTCTTGCAAATGCCGGATCAAAGATTTGCTCAATACCGGTCTGGAGCAACAGGCCATAAGTTCTTAAGCATCCCGTGAGACAGAGATGAATTATGACCATTACCTTCAATAGCTTTTGAATAATCTTGTCCATTCGTGCCGTCCTCTGTTAGGAAAAGCTCAATAACTTCAGACAGTGTATCTTGCCATTATCGTCATTTTTAGATGAATTAACATGGCCTCTAAACATGTCAACTAAGAAAAAAGGCATTCACCCTGGATATCAGCATGAATGCCCTTGAAATTGCCTTGGAAAAAAAGGAGCGGATTTTGCCCCCTTTTCTCGCATGTATTCTTAAAGCGCCTCAATAGCCCATCTCGATCAGTATATAATAAAATCCCTTTACCGCAGCAACCGAGAAAAAAACCATAATCGCCATTGCCTGCATGTCCGCCGATTGCGGCACCAGTGACTTCGCGTCTCCGATCAGCAGGATCATCACGGCCACATTGACAACGGTTCCTATGCTGAACTGCACCACCATCCTAGGTAAAAGGTAAAATTGATACATCAGCCAGGTGACAATATCTGCCAAGACAAGGCAATTCAGAAAACTTTGCATGGCCACAGAAAGATGCAGGCCGTCAAAATAAAAAATCCAGGCCCACAGGCTATAAAAAATAATTCGGGCCAGGATATTAATGTTATGCATGAGTATAGCGTTCATAATCGGCCATACGTTAAACAACTTATTAAAGTCATTTTTTGTGGTTTTAGACACAATTAAGACAAAAAGCTGTAACAGGGTAATTTATAGCAAGGTTGTCGTATGCTGTATAGTGACAATAAAATTACATTCATACATCCTTGCATTGTTTGTAGTAATTTGACCGCACGAGCCACTTGACACCTCATATAGTATCCCAACATAGCAAAATTCAGATGTCCTGCCGAAATGTTGACTGCAAAGAGGATTACTGCCAGGCAATATTTCTACTGGCAATCTTAACTCATTTTGATAGTTTAAAAAATCAAGATATTGGCAAGCGCTTTTGTAACTGCACAAATAACAGTGAGGCTCACATGACAAAACTTACTCTGCTAATGATGTTTTTTCTTGTTTCGTGTTCGCATACGCCCAATATTGCTGGGAAGTGGCAAGAACCAGGAACAACATCTTCAATAGAATTTGGGCGGAATGGTACCTTCACGGCTATTGACGAAATGGGAATGACTGTAAGTGGTAACTACACCATTCTGGCCAATGAAAAGATTCGGTTTGAAATTAAGCACCCAAACAGTTCTGATGAGGTAATTATTGGAAGCTTTGCAGTGCTAGACGATGGCTTGATACTTACACTTGACGATGACAAAGAAGTTTTAACCTACAAAAAAATGAATACCACAACGACCAAATAACCGGCACGCTATCTGCAATAAAAAGGATTACCTGTTCAGGTGCCCTTCAGACTTTACAAGGGCTGTTCATATACTATTTTATACTTTGCAGATGGAAGATTATCGCGAATGATACCTTGTATGGTGTTTAATTTTTCTTTGCTTTTGACGTTTACAACCAATACCATATTCCCCATTCCCGACCCTGTGCTTACAGGTTTACCAGCACCCTGTTTTACTATAATCTCCTTTAGAGTGTATAATTGCTCCAGATCTGCTGCTGATGCAAAATCGTCTCCCGGCAGGGATAAAATGATTCTATAGTTACCCTTGACAAAAGCTTTTTCCTCAGTGGATTTTTCGCCTATTCCACTTTGCCTGCAGGAAACCAGGAAGAATAGAAACACCGTTAATAATATAATACGTTCAAACTTGTTCTCCATTGTGTTACTCTTTTTTTAAAAAATAACGGGAGCATGCATTAAGACTAAATGTAGTGTTAACCAAGTTACAATTCCAGCGCACATGTTGCATCAGATTTTGCATGACAAAACTCAAGATCACGGCAAGATAAAATGATGTGAAATGAGTATAGAGGCTATATTACTTGTAGACAATATAGCCAATAAAATTTCTCTGTTTAGGGCTTGACCATAATGCAGCGTGATAAACTTATACAGTTTCTAACAAACAATGCGAGAAAGAAGAAAATGCTAGAAGGAATCAACATCCGACAATTTTCTGCAGGCCTGATTATTTTAATCCTTGGTGCTTTCTATTACTTTTTTTTCCGTACTGCTGATCATACCTATTTTCTTAAATTCTTTGCGAATACTCCGCAACTGGAACATATTTTGCCTCCTCTGCTTGTCGCATTAGGAAACAGTTTGCCGACATTTATACATGTCTTCGCCTTCACTCTCATGACTGCGGGGCTCTTTGCTAGTAATGAAAAAGAATATGGGATTGTGTGTTTTCTTTGGTTTACCATTGATGCGCTCTTCGAGCTTGGCCAAGTTTTGAATTACAAGATGATGCAGGGAATTGCGGACCGGTTTTCAGATTTATTTCTTCTTGAGAAGATAAAAAATTATTTTTTGCACGGTCGATTCGACTATCTTGATTTGCTGTCAATAGCAGTTGGTTCTGTCTTTGCATATATAATTCTCAGCAAGACAAAAATTTTGCGGAGTGAGGCGATATGAAAAGGAAATCTCTTGCAGCTGTTAAAATCTTTTCCTTCACAACATTCCTTATATTAGGAATAGTCTCCATCATTGCCTCAGGAGGAGGGAGTGATCCGCCACCAGTAATTGTGGTCGATATCTTCAGTGATCAGCCAACGGATGGGGATATCGCCTTTGATCCTGTTCTGGAATCCTTTACGATCACTAATGGACCTGAAACCATCTTTTTTGGCATTGACGATAGTGACCAAAATTTATCTGAATATCGTGCTTTTCTGGATTTTCCGCTTGACGGTTCTACCGGTGGGGCAGTTATCCCTTTAAACGCCAGAATAGTTTCTGCAACGCTAGAAGTCTTCATTAACGAAGTGAGTTTTGCTCCCATAATCCCAACCTTGCTCGATCTTGTTTCCTATCCCATCACCGGGTTGCGGGTTGAAGATTTCGATTCTTTTCCATTATTGTCGCAATCGCTGAATTTCTTTGCTTCGGACTTGGGAACTTTTGTGTCGATTGATGTTACATCGTTGATGCAGGAAGCGCAGCGCCTCGGAGTAACGGATTTTCAGGTGCGATTTGTTCTCGATTTCGGAACCAATGTGGGATTTTTAGGCATTGAGGATCTTCCTTTCGATCCCAGGACGGCTCCCCTGCTCACAGTGAGCTATGTCCCTGGATCCTCGGGGCATAGCTGGTGATTGTTATATGGTATGATTTTTTACAACTTAACCGCCTGAAGAAGAGAAGGCTAACTGTATGGTGTAAGCCAGCATAATTGGGCTGCGCGCCGGTAGGATTGCATTACATTCTCAGCTTAACCAAAAACCTCTTGAAAGTTTGCCATCAAGAGGTTTTTGTATCGCAAGACTCAACTCATCAAGTTTCATACTGTCATGTCTAAAAACCCCAATAAAAACTGAATCCGAGAAATGGGGCATTCTCGTAATCCTGCTTTAATAACACATTACCTTCTTGATCTTCGAGTTGAAGTTCTCCTGCCATTTCTAGGCCTCCTATAAGGCTTACCCTGGATGACATATTGAAATTATAGGTAATTGCACCGAATACTGGGATAGATTTATCCTGACCTATGCCGCTGGGTGTTTCTGCCTTCTCGTCCAGCCTGAAGCGTAATTTTTCATAACGACCACCCAGTGTAACATGCCATTGTTCCGTCAGGCGCCAAATGAGGGAAATGCCTGGCCCCAATGTGGCTCCAAGCCCACGCCCTGTCTCCAAGCTGAGGGAATCAGTAACCTTCCAGTTAATGATCAGTACAGGGAAAATGCTTGCATCATCTTCAATCTGAGAAATGATGCCAATACCGGGGCCTATGGTCAAGCGCTTATTAGGCTTGTAGGCAAAGCCTGCAAACCCTCCTCCTGTTAGAGAATCATTTATATCAGCTCCATTTTCCCCTGTAACACGAAGTGTCGGCGCTATAAAAAATGACCAATTTTGACCTTTGGTGAACCTGATTGGGGTGCTTAAGCGAAAAGATTGGATATCGTCCCATGGCTGCAAGGCAGCAAAACCATTTTCTCCTGTAAAATCATACCCATCATAACCATATCCGATTACAAGTGAGTAACTGCGTGTATGGTCCGGCGTATACATTATCCCAGGCTGAACAAAAAACCGGTCTGACGTAAAATTGCCATTGTTGTTGTCAATATCAGTATTAAACTGGTGAACATAACCGCCCCGGAAAAATGTTGACCACTTTGCCTCCATTTTTTCATGAGAGCCATTTTGGCCCGGATGTTCTTGGCCAATACTTAAGCCGGCAAAAATAAAATGCCCAATAATGAAACATAAGGTGATACTTATTTTCATAGTTGTACGTGGTTGGTACCGAATTATATCCATTCTTATGCCCTGTGTTGATTATTTTTTGGGGAAGTGTAAACTCATATAGGGTATTCTAATAAATAGAATAATCAAATACTTTTAGATGATTTCAGGCGCCAAGATGGAACATCCCCTTGCATATCCGTTTGGGTTCATACCTCTGCTGCAAGTGGTTCTCATCATTTTATGTTACAACCCTGATAAAAAAGAGATGAGTTGATGTTTTCCATGCGAGACAATATAAAATGACACTCTTGACATGTACATTGTTTGATGAAGTAACCATGAAGTTTACAATACCGATTATACTATTAACGGTGATATTTACTTTTGGAGTAACGGAAGTCATGGCAGTTGAAGAGGCTGAGTATAGTGTATTGAAAAAAAACGACAGGTTTGAGATTAGGGACTATGCCCCCCATGTCCTTGCAGAAATAATTGTGGCGGGCGATATTGAACAAGCAGGGAATAAAGCCTTTAACAGGCTTTTCCGCTATATTTCTGGTGACAATCGCTCGCGTGCTAAAATAGAGATGACAGCGCCTGTATCCCAGGAACCCAGAGGGGAAAAAATTAAAATGACAGCTCCGGTTAGCATTCAGCCAGCCCAAGAGCAATGGGCTGTCAGTTTTATGATGCCGGCCTCCTATACCCTCGAAACCCTTCCAGAACCTGAGGACCCTGGAATCATTTTGCGTCAGGTGCCAGCCCGTCGAATGGCCGCAGTTCGGTATTCTGGTTTCTGGAGTAAAAAAAAGTATATGCGATACAAAAATAAACTGGAAGAATGGATTAATAAAGAGGGTTTGACCATTTTGGGCGACCCCATTTGGGCTCGATATAATCCCCCTTTCACACTTTGGTTTTTACGACGTAATGAGATACTTATCCCGGTGAATTCAATTTCTGATTAAAAGCGAGCCCATTTATCATCAATAATTTACTTATGATATCCAGCATACATTTTGAGTCAAAAATTGGCTGCCAAAACTCAAAATGTCGGCAAGCATTGTTGACTGCTCATTGGAATTCTTAGAAGTTCAGTTTATGGCAACTGGATAGTATCGTAATGAAGATTTTTCCCCGGGAGACTTCACATTGTCCAATAAAAAGAAGCACCTAACAGAAACTATTCTGCAGCAGGTTTTTAATCATATCGTTCCCATTTGTTTAACAAGCACAAATTTCGAAATAATTGAAGCCAATGATGCTTATTGGAACTTCTGGGGCAAGCCAAATCTGAGAAACTCAACAATAAAATGCTATGAGAGTAGACCGGGTGAATCATGCCAAACTGAAGACTGCCCTTTGGTTCAAATTATTAATGGGGCTGATGAATATAATTATGAACCCTCAAAAGACCATAATGACAAACTGTATCATTTCATTGTTACAGCAAAACCACTTCTTGATGAAAATCAAAAACTGATTGGCATTATTGAGTATTTTCAAGATATTACAGAACTCAGAAAAGCGGAACGCATCAAAACAACTCTTATTGAAGATCTTGAGGAGTCATTAAAAGAGGCTAACCTGCTTAGTGGTTTTTTGCCTATATGTGCTTCCTGTAAAAAGATTCGAAATGATAAAGGGTATTGGGACCAAATAGAAAAATACATAAGTAAACATTCTCGGGCAGTATTTACGCATAGCATATGTCCAGATTGTGCCCAAAAACTTTATCCGGAATATTATAAGAAGAAATAAAAATAAGTATATCCGCTCTATTTATTGCCGTATAAACCGTTCTTACAAGGTTGCCATATCCACTGGCAACCTACTTGCTTGCAGGGATGGAGAAGTGAAGATTGTGGCAAAGTTTTTTGACTCTTCCCTGAATAATCAAAAGCACAACTGCCAGGTATTTTTTCCAAAAACCTCACATTTTATAAGGCATATATTGCAGAAATTTTTTCTAATCACGCAAGTATTTTTTTTATTGCTTAATAAAACAAGAGGATAGCCTTCCTGTATATTAAAACGCATATACTACTTTGTAGTATATTGTTGAAATTTCGTGGAAATATTGATTTTTTCTTGCATAATGACTATATAAATTTTTTACTGTTATACGGTGTAGGATATGACCTCTTCAGGAGCTGAATCCAATGTCTGAGGTGATTCATAAAAGTCTTTTCAAGGCCTCCCTTGGGGAAATATTTATTCCTGATGGGGGCCTTTGTTTTATAACTTCTTTCCATCAAATAATGGGGCAGGATCAATGAAAACTGAGAAATATTACCGGCAGGCAGGATATGAACAAGGCCTTGTTGATGGAAAAAGAACGAACGGCAAAATAAAAAAGAAATATGTAGAGAATTTATTTAAATCAGAAACTCAAAATCTGTCGGAACAGGAATCACTGATGTATAAAATGGGCTGGCAGGATGGTTTTGTTGACTCAGTGAGGAAGACTCTCCAAAGCAAAGTGAGACAGGAGGATTTTTTTGAGAAACAGCTGGATGAACTGTATGACCTTGATTTCCCGGATTGCAGGATCAGCCTCTTGGGGAAAAAAGTGTAGGCAGGATCATTCTTCTGACTCAGCCTTTTATTGGAGAGTCGCCGGAACAGCTGCTGTTAAGAGAAAGGGCTTGGCCAAACAGTTAACATGACCACTAGCATGATACTATGAAATTTGGTTGAAGAATTTCTGTTCTGGCAGGAAAATAGAACTTTCATCCGGCACTGTGCATCTAATCCTGTAATCGGTCGTTATCCTGATAAAAAGTACTTCGTCTTTTTTACCTTCGCCTAAAAAGAGGGATGTTATATTTGATAAACATCCCTCACCAATGGACTTCACCCGCTTAGCCCGGTATTTAAAATGTAATTCTAAAATTAATCCATCATTTTAAAATTACATAGAGTAAACCACTAAAGAACCATAAGTTTAATATAGCCACAATCCCTATAAGAAATCCCATGAAAACCCTGTCCAGGGTATCCATTTCCTTTTTGTCAATTTCTTTAGTGTATTCTGCCATATTTTTGCCTCCCGCATCTGTAATCGTTAAAACACCCCATCTCGTTGCCCATCCTGTGAGAAAGCTGACAGCGTGTACTAAACTAAGCAAATCACATGCCACTCGCAGCCAAAAAGAAAAAATATTTAGTTTTTACATATAGTTATGCAAAAATCTGCATTACGCGGGGCCTGGTGATGCAAACAGACGGCTTGGTGATATAGCCAACAATCTGATTATTTCACCAATTTTGCTGCTGAACGAGATGGTTGCCCGTACAGCCAACATTGCCACGCCATCTGCAACATCAAACGAGTAAATTCAGGAAATAGTGGCATCCGTGTATTCTGGAATGTAAAGCAAATTTACGGCCCTGGAGTGACATTTATTGTCACAAATGCCAATATTGTGATTATTCTACAGAACTTGAAGTTTACCAGTTGTTTCATTGTTATCCGGAAAAGCCTCTCCATACACAAGGATATTTTCTGTTTTATTTATTCTCTGCCACAATGGCTTCTTTCTTGCATATTATTGGCTGCGGAATTTTGCATGCACTTGTGAAATATGATCTGAGATTTGCAAAATATATTGGGAGTTAGTTGCCTTGAAAAACGATAAGTTAAGCAGTTTGTTGCGTTATATCTGCGAGGATGGCCGTATTTGTCCGCACCAAAACAAATGGCATGAACTGTGGGAGTTGTTGCCGGACAAGAATGGTGGAGGTGGGTATTGGCATCCTCCTTTGCCTCTTATCTTTGATCAATGGGATAATACTTCTGACCATGAAAAAATGTTACGACTCAAATACCATATTAAATATGCAGCAGAAAAAGATTTGCTTGATATTGTAGAGAAGTTTCTCAAAGGCTTAACTCGCGATGATTGGCACACCCTGTAGCAGAAGTTCAGATTTCCTATAGATATGTGGCGTTGCATTCATTCAAAGACTGATCCTTCCGTATTTATCCATACCTTCCGGACATATATTTTCCCTTGACTTTACATTGCATTTTTCCTAGTCAGTTCAATTAGTCTTCTGAAACCTGGACCCGCTTGCAAAAGAGGTCCCCTGTCAGCCGTTATGGTATTTCATCATTACTGGAGGTAGCACATGTCCTGGAAACCAGAAACTCTTGCCTTGCACGCCGGCCATACACCTGATCCTACTACCCGCAGCAGAGCTGTGCCCATATACCAGACTACAAGTTATGTGTTTGCAGACACCGAGGATGCTGCCCAGCTTTTTTCACTGAAGCCGGAAGTATGGGCACCCAGGCTTAACCTGGACCAGGATGGACTGCGGCCAGGTGATTTCGGACCTGAAGCCACCGGCAACATTTACACCAGGATAATGAACCCCACCACTGATGTCCTGGAAAAACGGATGATGCATCTTGAAGGCGGTGTCGGTGCCCTGGCAACCAGCTCAGGTTCTTCCGCCATCACTTACGCCATCATCAACATCTGCCGCCCTGGCGACAATATTGTCTCCTCGGCCAGCCTGTACGGGGGCACCTACAACCTCTTTCTGCACACTCTGCCCCAGTATGGAATCAAGACAACCTTTGTGGACGCCTCCAGTCCGGAAGATTTTGCAGCCGCCATCAACGACAAAACCAGGTGCGTTTTTATCGAAACCATAGGCAATCCCCGACTTGACACCCCGGACATGGAAAAAATTGCCCGTATTGCCCATGATGCAAATATTCCTCTGATCGTCGACAATACCGTACCCACCCCCTACATGTGCCGGCCTTTTGATTTCGGTGCCGACATATCAGTTCATTCCCTGACTAAGTTCTGTGGCGGCCATGGCACCAGCATCGGCGGTGTCATCATAGACAGTGGCAGGTTCGACTGGCCTGCCTCAGGAAAGTTCCCGATGTTCACCCAACCTGACCCCTCCTACGGTGGTGTTGTCTGGAGTGATGCTGTCAAGAATGCTGCTTACATTATCCGGGCCCGCACCATCCTTCTGCGGGATATGGGGGCCTGCATTTCTCCGTTCAACAGCTTCCAGATCCTCCAAGGCATTGAAACCCTGACCCTGAGGATGGAGCGTCACTGCGATAACGCCATGGCTGTGGCTAAACATCTTGAAAATCATGAAAAGGTGAACTGGGTGATCTATCCGGGACTCGCCTCGCATCCCACCCACGAACTGGCAAAGAAATACCTGCATTATGGCTACGGAGCCCTTGTCGGCTTTGGCATCAAGGGAGGCCTTGAAGCAGGAAAGTCGTTTATCAACGGGTTGAAACTCTTCAGCCACCTGGCCAATATCGGTGATGCCAAAAGCCTGGCCATCCATCCCGCCTCCACTACGCACTCTCAGCTCACTCCAGAGGAGAAGGAGGCAGCAGGTGCACCCCTTGACTTTGTCAGGCTCTCCGTCGGCCTTGAGCATATCGATGATATAAAGGCAGACCTTGACCAGGCACTGGCGGCGGCATAGAATTTATACACCGGCGCATGGACTGCAAGGTGCTAAGGACGTTGTGAACTCCTTGCACAAATTCAGTAAGAAGCGTACCGGGATATCACATAGCTGTATGCAGACAAGAATATTAACAGCAAGGTGATAATGATCCAGCCTTTTATCTTTGTCCTGCGGTTGCAGACCCGTCGTCTAATGCCATAGTCCCTGTAATTGAGTTCACCGGCCTTGAATTTCTCATGGGCTTTTCGGGCAAAATCATTGACCCAGAATGGCGCCTCGCCTGTTTCCAGATATTCCTTGAACAGGGTATCCAGCCTTTTATCGGAAATCGCGTGGTCAAACCACTTCAGGTAGGCTATTCGGAAAAGCTCGTACTCGGAAATCTGCAGTACTGCAGCAATGAAACCGATCAGCTTCGTTTCATCATCAACTAAAAAATCCAATTTGCATGCTGAGATAGTAGGCATCGTCCCAATTCCTGCTGATGCTTGTATAAACTTATATTATATGCATTGTGCGGCTGGAGGTCAAAAAAGAACGGCCAAAATGCTGTGAACCTGCTACGATAGCTGACTTCCATGATTTGCCAACCTTGAGGAAAGCAGGGGCTATCATTGCTCCCATATAAGCATATACGTCTCTTGAAAAATCCCCCTTGCTTCTTATATTTTCTATAGACGCGTTCTCCATATCCCACCATGGCGAAATAACATTCCTGTTGCAAATTTCAGCTGTGGCATATTTTAATGCGCGTGCTACTATGTCCTGACATGAATGACAACTATTCTAGGATGCAGCTTTCACTAAAACCAAGCCATAAGGAGTGAACCATGGAGACAAAATTTTATCCCCAGCGGGAAATGATTTTCACCAAGCATCCAACCTTCGATAATGTCAAGGCTGCAATATTTATCACAAGCAAGGAGTCCAATATGGCCAGTGTCTGTCTGATCGAGATAGCTCCCGGTTCGGAAACCCCCATCCATACACACGAAGAACAGGCAGATTCCATCTTTGTCGTTCAGGGACATGGAGAGACCTATGTCAACGGCAGCTGGCAGCCTATCGAACCAGGCGATTACCTCTTTATCCCGGCACAGGGCGAGCATGGAACCCGCAATACCGGAACCGGACCCTTGCGGCTCTTTGTACATCACAGCCCGCCGCTGCTTTAAAAAAGGGCAAGGAGTAAAGTGGCGGCTGAATCTAACACTGCAGCACCCAAAAACTGGACTGCAAAAATCACCCTGTCAAGCGATGCTCTGGATCTTGAAAAAGGTGTATTCACCTGGAAAGATCCCATGAAAATTGCCCGGTCATTGAAACATTCAGCAGATACCAGCACCAGGCGGAAATCAACGCCGTTCCGGTCTGCTATGTCCATGCTTGTTTTTTATATCAACCGGGCGGGCTCCACGCTTGATCCGGAACAGAAGCGCATCCTCGAACAGGCCAAGGATGAACTGCGCAGATTATATGGGAGGGGCGAATTGGTGAGAAATAAGAAGTAAAAAATAGAGTGCAATACAGAAAGAAAAGCCGCAGCATTCCCGCTGCTGGAAAACCTGATCACCTTGAATTGAACAGCTTTTCTACCACCTGCAGATAACAAACTATACTTATACACAGGAAGTCGCTCAAAGATCATGTTTGGATTTTTCCTCCTCTGTTTTCTGCACATGGGCGACAAGGGCATCGAATTCCATTACAACCAGATATCTGCCCTGTTCAGCCACCTTCCGGCAATATTCTGAAACTTCCGCGTATTCATACATCATGGCAGTGAGTTTTTCCTGCCGCTTTGGGCCGAGCCCTCTGAATTCAAGGAGCTTTTCCGTAAAATAAACAAAGGCAAAGCCTGAGATCACAAAGAGCACAAAAGCGGTGTTCTCAAGAATATCAGCAGGCCCCGTTTCAGAAAGTATGCTAAAGATGCCAATGATGAGCGCGCAGACGACAAGTCCCAGAGAAAAAAGGGAAGCGCTGGTGTAATTCCAGCGGAGCCGGGGAATATTCTTTGGCGGCTCTTGGTGTATATTAATGACCATGTCTTATTGAAATGTCAAAGGAGAATGGAAAAGCGCCATAACCAAGGTCATTTTTTGCGCTTTCAAAAACAGGGCTATTACAGGGTTTAACTTTTTTACTCTTAAGCCCTTAGCCGTTCATTATTTACCGGTTTCTATTCTGTATTTAAGTCGAGGTAGCCTTCAGGCGCCAGGCTCGTGGCCAGCATCACCATGTTAATGTCAGCGTGATCTTCCCAAATGGCGGTTTCCCTGCTTCGGGTATCGAGCCAGAATTCCTCGATCTGCTCCTGGAGCGGCAGATAGTTCCTTAGAGTCTTCAGCAAGGGATACACCTGCGATTCATTGTTGCGGTCCGGGCGTCTGGAAACGAGTGTTTCTATCCTGTCAATTGTCTGCAGGCCAAGGCGTTGAGCTGCTGGCAGATGCAGGCTGTTGTCTTGCGTGAAAATTGATAGACCGACCACGGCCGCTTCCAGCATGTCTTGCAGAAGCCCCGGCAGCGGGAGCTGCACCTGTGCATTTTGCAGCTGCACCAGGCGCCAGGCATCTGTCAGCAAGCCTCCCAATCCGAGTGGATCAGGGGTTGCCCAGTTAACGTTTCGGCACATTTCCGCCAGGTCCAGAACTTCAGAAGCAAGATCCGCTTCAATAATCTTCGGCTGCCCGGCAGCCTGCTCCCTGATTTCCATGCAGGTTATCAAGCCGTCCAGGGGGTCGTGATGTCCCATCGAAGCCACCTGGGGCCGGGATAAATCTATGCTCATCTTCCAGTACAACCTTTTTACACCTTCTTTGGTACTATGGCAAAAGGCATTATGCGCCCTGACGGCAAGTGCTGCGGCCCAGGCGGCATAAACCGGATTGTCAATGGCCCTGCTGGCACAGCAGAGAGCATGCATCCACTTTGTCAGGTAATGATAGTACTGGCCATCGCGTTCCCATTCAAGCCCTTCATCAAGCAGATCCCCCTCCTGCCTTTCAGGCAGTTTCTTGCCGATCCGCAGTCCGCCCGCAGTTGGCTGCAGCCTGCCGGCCCCTTCATCAAGTCCGCTTATCCAGCCTCTGCGGGGATCATCATCCCGATGGCGGCCAAGAATCTCATGCACCTGGTCCACAAGGTTCAGGGCCAGATGCAGATACTCCTTTACCCCTCTCTGTCTATAGAGTGCCAGGTAATTACAGACGGCAAAAGCATCCGTCCACAGGTAGCGGCGAACCGGAGCTCCGCCTTCTGCCAGCAAACCGGTGTTGCCGGCAAATTCTTTCATTATTTCCTCTACAATATTATCTGTCATCATGGTGCAAGCTTCAGTCCTTGATCGTTTTAACTTGCATTGTTCTCTTCCGATTCTTCCTCGTTGCCGCTGAACGCACGGACCTTGGCCGCCAGTTCCCAAATTTTTTGCTGCACGGCCCAATTCACCGTGCCTTCGGGATAAAAACCGTCCTCCATTTTCTCACCCGCCTCCTTGCCTGTAAGCAATGCAATCCCTTCGTCAATGGTGGAGACCGCGTAGATATGGAATTTGCCATCCTGTGCGGCTTCCACGACCTCATCACGCAGCATGAGATGCTTGACGTTGCTTGCCGGGATAATAACACCCTGGGTGCCTGTCAGTCCCTTGGTCTTGCAGACGGCAAAAAAACCCTCGATTTTTTCATTGGCGCCGCCGATGGCCTGCACCTCACCGCGCTGGTTTACAGAACCGGTGACCGCCAGATCCTGACGGATCGGGAAACCGGAAAGGCTTGAAAGGAGGGCATACAGCTCAGAGGATGAAGCTGAATCACCTTCAACACCTTCATAGAGCTGCTCAAAGGTAATACTGGCTGAAAAGGCAAGGGGAATATCCTCAGCATATCTGCCCCCGAGATACCCTGCCAGGATCATGCTGCCCTTGTTATGAATTGGCCCGCCAAGCTCAGTTTCGCGGTCGATGTTGAGAATACCCTTACTGCCAACATAGGTCCTCGCTGTAATGCGTGAAGGCTTGCCAAAACTGTAGTCGCCAAGCGGCAGCACCGATATACCGTTCACCTGGCCGGCCACACTGCCAGTGGTATCAATCAGGATTGTTTCCTCTTCAATCATTTCCTGGATGATCTTTTCAATCCTGTTGGAACGGAAGATCTTCTCGTCAATTGCCTTCTTAACCTGACTTGCAGCCACCAGGTCGTTGCCGGCCTGTTCCGCCCAGAAGGAGGCCTGACGAATAATATCCACCACATCGCCGAATACAGTGATCAGCTTTTTTTGATGGGCTGCAAGCCTGGCACTGTATTCAATGACCCTGCTGACCCCGTCCGGGCTGAAATGCTTCAACCCTTCCTCCCGGCAGATGTTGCCGATGAAATGGGCATAGAGTTTACCTGATTCCTCAGTCCAGGGGGTACGGAAATCAAAGTCGGCCTTGACCTTGAACAACTCAGGGAAATCCTGATCCAGATTATAGAGAAGATAGTAAAGGAGAGGATCGCCGACAATAATCACTTTGATGTCAAGGGGAATCGGCTCCGGCTCCAGAGTGCGCGTAGTCATGAAGCCGAGGGTCTTTTCCAGGCTTTCGATGACCACCTCACCGTTCTTCAGGGCCCGCTTGAGAGTCTCCCAAGCAAGGGGCTTGGTGAGCAGTTCAAAGGCGTCAAGCAGAAGATAACCGCCGTTTGCCTTGTGCAGAGCACCGTTTTTTATCATGCGGAAATTAGTAACCAGAGCACCGAACCTCCCGACATATTCAACACGGCCCAGGAGGTTTGTCGCAGTGGGATTTTTTTCGTAAACAACCGGGGCGCCTTTAGTGGTGCTGTTGTCCACGAGGAGGTTGGCTCGGTACTCGTCAAAGGTGACCTGCTGTTCCTGCATCATGGCCAGGAACTGCTGCTGCTCCGGTGATGCCTCTGCCATTTTCTTCAACTGCTTGAAGGAGTTGACATGCTTGAGCAGGAAGGCCCGGACCTCAACGAGAAAGGCGACAACACTTTCAAACTCTTTATATGTTTCCTTCAATTCATCAAGCAGATGGTCGATGGCAAATGCAACGGCCTTGCGGTCGATCTCCAGCATCTTCTGTTTGGCTTCTTTATGCAGCTCCTGCGCCTGCCGCATGGTATTGTGGACTTCCTCCTCCAGCTGCTTTTCACGCTTTTGTATTTCCGCCAGAGTGGACTCATCCAATTGCTCCATCTTCTCGGCCGTCAGGGCTTCGCCCTCAACGACTGCAACGATGCCGATACCGTCCGGTCCTTGCAGCAGCCGGAAACCAGCTTTCTTTACCTTTTCCTCCAGTTTTGCAAAAAGCTCCTGGCTTCTCTGGTTAAACAGGTGCTTACTGTCCTGGCGCTCCTTCTGGTACTCGCTGCTCTCAAATGCCTTTGGAACTTCTGTTTTCAGCTCCTCCACCAGTTGATCCAGGTCTCCCCTGAATTTCTGGCCTTTCCCGGCCGGCAGCCGGAGTACTTTCGGGGTATCACTGTCATTGAAATTATTGACATAGAGCCAGTCATCGGGAACAGGTTTTTTTTCAGCGTGCGCTTCCAGATATTTGCGGATAATAGTTTTTTTCCCGGTTCCGACCGGTCCCAGGGCATACATATGGTATCCCTGGCTCTTGATGTTTATTCCGAAAGAGATGGCCCGCAGGGCACGTTCCTGGCCGATAATGCCTTCATAGACCGGCAATTCTTCTGTACTTTTGAAATCAAACTGCGCTGGATCAAACTGGTGCCTGAGCTGTTCCACTGAAAGCTTTGTTGCCTGGATAGACATTATGCTGGCTCCTCCTGTCTTATTTTTTCCACTGAAGACCGCATCGGTTTCTACCTGGGCTGAGTTTGCCCAGGCTGTTGCAATAAAGACGCCCTTTTAAAAATATACTGGATAATGCTTAACTAGTATTTTATTTGCTCCCTTACCGGATGTCCACAATTTTGCAAAAGAAAAAGGAAACGGCGAAGACATTTTAGGGAACAGACCCCTGCCATCCATACCAAGGAAATGCTAAAGAGTTTAACGTGCTTCACGCTGCAGAACGAATGTGGCCAGAGTGACAACGACTACCCCGGGAATAATTGCTGCAGGCGGCAGGCCTTTACCAAGTGCCCAGTTGATCAGCAATACAAATGCCGGATAGAAATAGCTGTAGGCCATGACCCGCGTGGGACCAAGGTAAAGGGTTGAAATATGGGTCAGGTAGAATGTGATGATGGTTGAAAAAACCGCCAGGTAGACAATACCTGCCCAGATCTTTGTTTCAACCGTTTGCCAGTTAATTGCACCCAGGCCTGCAATGGAGAGCAGAAGCAGCCAGACGGTGCCGGTAGCCAGAACCCAGAAGGTCATGACAACCATTGATTCCTGCTGATGCAGACGTTTGACCAGTGGGGTATAGGCCGCCATCATAAAACAGCCTGCCAGGAAAAGAAGATCTCCATAATTGACATCCAACTCCAGCAGCCGGTTAATATCGCCTCGGAAAATAACCCAGAGTGCGCCGGCCATACCGCAGAACAGGGCCCAAAGGCGGCCTTGCCCCAGGCGCTCTTTCAGAAAAATTGCGCTGTAAACACCTGATATCCCTGGAACCAGTGTAAAAATGACGCTGGTGTTCAGGGCATTTGTGTAGCGCAGCGCTTCAAACATACACCAGAAAAAGCCTACAGTGCTGGCGCTGATGAAAGAGTAACCGCAAAGCTGCCTGACTGACGGCAGAAAAAAACCATGATTGAGCAAAAGGATCGGCGCCAGGCAAAGTACTGCGACTACGTAGCGGATTAGGAGCAGCACAGAGGGTTCGAGGCCATGGGCAATGGCCTCGCCGACCGTAAACGAGCTGGACACAATTATCGATGCCAGCAGCATCAGGCAGTGCACACTCCACAGGGGCAGCTTGGTGTTAAGGTAGTTTACTTGTTCGGTTTCAGGCATGGCAGGAAAGGATACTCCGAGGGGGGAATTATTGAAAGAGGAAAGGTGTAAGCCATATAAAATCACAAAACAAAATGCAGCATTCTGAATTCATATAGTTTCCCAAAACCAATTATCATTACCTTCCTGTCTGCTGATCATTGGGTCGTCCCGTTATCCAGAGTTCAGCCCCTCTCATCGTTGATGGTTCCATTAATCGATAATCGGTGGCAAACCATACACATATCGGACCCTTGATATTTGCGACACTTGACTTACATCAATGTTTTCATGGAAATGGCCAGGTATATGATCCTGAGTAAGCTGTAACCTTTCGATAACATCAATGTTTTATTATGGGTGAAAAAACATGAGCGGGAATAAAACATATAATGTCCTTCCCGGGACCAAAATGGGCCTCCTTACCACAGATTACCTGGAAAAGTTGACCAGCATAGCCAGGAAACACGATATACCCTTTTTCAAGATAACCTCGGCCCAGCGCTTGGCGATTGTCGGCCATACACCGGAAACTGCAGAGAAGATCTGGCGGGAACTCGGCCAGAAAACAGGACCGAAAAAACCGGTCGGCATCCACTATATCCAGGCCTGTCCGGGTAGGAAATGGTGCAAGTACGGACGCCAGGATTCTTTGGCCATGGGGGAAAAGCTGGAACAAACCTTCGGCGCTCTGCCCCTGCCCGCCAAAACCAAGGTCGGCATATCCGGATGTCCTCTGAACTGCTGTGAAAGTTATGTGCGTGACATAGGTGTTTTCGGCAAAAAGAAGGGCTGGACCCTGGTATTCGGCGGTAATGGCGGCGGGTGTCCGCGCATCGGCGATATTGTTGCTGAAGATTTAAGCGATGCAGAGGTTATTGAGATGGTGGGCAAATGCCTGGACTTCTACCGGAATAATGCCCGGCCCATGGAAAGAACCGGCCGTTTTATGCGCAGGACAAAGATCGACACATTCTGGGAATATATCGGGGTGAGGGGGAAAAGCAGGTACTAGGAGCCAAACCCTCCAAAGATCATGGGGTGCAGCAGCCGCATGAGAATGAAAAAGACGACTGCTGCTGCCAGGGCCGGCGGGTGGTACTCACCTGGTGCCAGCCGCTGTTTGCCCCGTATGATTGCTGCAAAAGGTACGGCTGAGGTATCGGCCAGAAACTGCCTGACCTTGTCTGAGCCTGTTGCAAGCTGGCGCCGGTCCTGATGCATGGCGCTTACAATACCATAGACAACAAAACCGCCAAAGAATATCCAGTCGCCGACATACGGGTTTGCCAGCAGGTGTGCCAACCCGAAAAGACCAAAGGCAAAGTTCTGCGGATGACGCGTTATCCGTTGAATGCCCTGGCCATTACTGACAGCCCTGCCGGTCAGCTCCGCCATGGTGGTCATGGGGTTTGCCGTGACCAGAGCCTGCAGCAAAACGATGATAGCACCAAGCATGAGAAAATGCGCCAGCAACTCAATCGAGTAACCTGAGGTATAGAGATGGTAACCGGCATGCCGGTGGGTAAAATAGAAGTAACAGAGCGGGATGAAGGTAACAAGCGCAACCAGGGAATAGATGACTTTGAACCCCAGGGTGCCCAGGCCCTTGATAACAAAGGTGCGCACCGGGATACTGGAGCCAATGATGTGTGATCCCCCGAACGCAAGCCACCAGAAAAGAATCATTGTCTCATTTTTCATAATTATTCCCTAAACTGGAGGTATCGAACAATCTTGACATATTTTGTAACACCACCATCTAGCAGACAGGGGATCAGCCTGGCTATGTCTCCTAAATTTATGGCAAGCATCCAACTGGTGCCGGGTATTAAGACTGTCAGCAGCCGGGCTCACCGGGGTGACCGCAGCAGTTTTTCAAGTTCAGCAGTTTATAGCTGTTGTTCTTTACAAACAGGGAGAGTTTTTTTGACAGCGGCATAGGTTTGGCAAGATTACTGACAGCATCTTTGACGGTTGGCTTTTTCTTTTTGGCACACATCAGACGACTCCTCTAAATGGAAAGGGAAAAGGGGTCAAGAAAAAAATTTTCAAAAATCAATTATACCCTGAAACACCTAAAGTCAATCAAATACAGGTTTCAGAATATTTTCATAATGAGCTGTGGTGTTTTCAATTACACTGTATAATCGTTTTTGCAGAAAAATACATACCCATTTATACGTGTTTAAAAAGGGAGGAACTTACCATGGATACAGTACTCAATGATATTGAAGTGCGCGTGCTGGCAAGCCTGATTGAAAAAAGCATGACCACACCGGAGTATTATCCACTATCCCTTAATGCCCTTACCAATGCCTGCAACCAGAAGTCGAACCGGGAGCCTGTAGTGACCTTTGACGAGACAAGCGTGGTGCGGGCCCTGGACAGCCTGCGGGAGAAACAACTGGTTGTCCTCAGTGTTTCCTCCAGGGTGCCTAAGTATGCGGAAGTTTTTGTTGATACCCGTAAACTGGTAAAACGGGAAGCGGCCCTCCTCATGGTACTCATGCTGCGGGGACCGCAGACAATTGGTGAACTGCGGGGGCGGACCGAAAGAGTTTACCGGTTTGAGGACCTGACCGAGGTGGCGGCTACGCTGGATGAACTGAGGGAGTCAGGCTACATCACTAAATTGCCCAGGATGGCAGGCCGCAAAGAACCGCGCTATGCACATCTTTTGAGCGGCGCTGTGGAGATCGAGGCAGAGAGCCCGGGGCTGGAAGCGGCCACGGTAGCCGTGCAGGCCGAAAATGAAAGAATAGCCGCACTTGAAGAAGAGGTGCAGCGGTTACGGCATAAATTTGATGCGCTGCAGAATGAATTTGAAAAGTTCAGGAAACAGTTTGAGTAAAAACAAGGAGCAGGACATTTTCAAGGAGTTTTGCCATACTTTTCAAAGAGTACGGTTCGCATTTCCTCGTGGGGCTGATCCGGATTGAAAAACAGTTTCCATATTGTGGGGTTGTGCGGCAGGGAAAGTGATATCTGCACAGTGTTTAGATTTTGAACATCAATCCAGGCGCTGGAAAAAATTTTACCAGCCTCCCTGTTGACAAAACATAACAATTCACTGTCAAAATCATATCCCTCATTTTCCAGTATCTTCTTCTTTTTGTCGGCATCCATAGCGTTTCCTCTCCTTTAAATTCCCGGGCCTTACGGTAGGTATCATAAACTCTCAAGGTACTCATTGATCTCTTTTTCTATCATTGCCTCGATGGCATCTCCCAAAACATGTACTGCCACCACATCCTTAAGGAAACAGGTACCTATAGTACAAGCGAGACAGCCGATTTCATACTTTTCCAGGATTTCACCGATCTTGGGATGCTCTTCAATCACTTCCTTTATCGGCCGGTTTCCCATGTCATTGTGAAGCTTCATACTGTTTGCTCCTTGAAGGAATTTAACTGAATTATACTTGAGACCAAAAGAGCCTGAAATGACTTAGGTCAATTAATGCATAAGGGCTGCGGCGAAAAAGCAGAAGCAAGGCTCATGATTTTCTCCCTGCTGAGGTGCCATCAGAATTTGCGTGTGTGGGGTCACGGGCTCGGTTGAACCTTTTTTCAAGAAAAACGTATCCGCAAATTTCTCAGGTATGTCAAAATAAATACGACACTGAGTGAAAAATTCAGGACCATGCATCCTGGCTCATTTCATACTGGACCCGCCGGAATTATTAAATTTGCTCATCAATTCAAGGACATCTTCATCATCAAGGTCATGCCAGTCACGATAGGCTGAGGCCACCGCATAAGGATAGGATTCCCGAATGTTGAGACAGCACAGGGTGTCCACCTCTCTAAGCAGCATGTGTACTGTCGCGGCCGACCCGGTAGGCACTGCTATGGTAATTGATTCGGGGCTTCTTTTCCTGAGATAGGCTATGGCAGCCCGCATGGTGTAGCCAGAGGCCAGGCCGTCGTGCGGCAATATCCGGGAAAGGTCTGTTCTGTCTGAAACGCACATTGCGCTGTTCTATGGTAGCCATTGTTTTTTTGACCTGCCGCTCGACCTGATCGCTGGTGAGATTCAAAAGGGAGAGGAGGTGATCGTTCAGGAAAAGATCTGAGTCCAGATTGACCGCACCAAAACCTGCCTCACTATTCCAGGGGATCTGTACTTTACGGACCAGGACCAGGTCAAATTCAAGTGCAAGTGTCTGTGCTATTGCAATCCCGACCGGCACTCCACCCGAGGGAATTGCCAGGACCAAAGTGTCGGGCCTCATAATTTCAGATAGCTGTGCGGCCAATTGCAACCCGGCTTCAGTGCGGTCTGCAAAAACCCGGTTCCTGTTATGCAATTCAAGATTTTCGATAAGTTGTGCCATAATTTTAATCTATAATATAAATTCGAATTTTTGGGCAGAAACAGGAAAGTTAAAAAAATTTCTGCCATCTTATGTAAAAAATTAAGTACATTGCAGGAATGAAGAAAGGGCCCGTCATGACATTACTGGCAACAACGACTACAGGCGAGACAGGTCTGCAGCCATGAATACATTCCGGCGCAATGTTCCTCTGCTGGCAACCTGCCAGGCCCTTATGATGAGCGCCACTTCACTGATCATCACAACAGCGGCCCTGGTCGGCTTTGCACTGGCCGAGGACAAATCCTGGGCTACCCTGCCGTTGGCCGCACAGTTCATCGCCACCATGTGTACAACCATCCCTGCTGCACTGCTCATGGACCGTATAGGCCGCAGGCAGGGGTTCATGCTTGCCTCGCTCTTTGGTGTCTCCGGCGCTGTTTTTGCCACCCTGGCAATAATCAAGGGCAATTTCGCCCTCTTCTCACTCGGGACCATGCAAATCGGCATTTTTAACGGCTTCGGCAACTACTATCGTTTTGCTGCGGCTGATGCCGTGGACAAAGAATTAAAGAGCCGCGCCGTCTCCTATATTATGGCCGGCGGTGTGGTTGCCGCCTTTGTCGGCCCCAACCTGGCCAATATATCACGGGGACTTATCAACAGCGCGCCTTTTGCAGGAAGTTATGCTGCCCTTGTCAGTCTTTATATAATATCCCTTGCCCTCCTGGCATTCTTAAGGCTGCCGCCCAAGCCAGCAGCAGAAGGTTCTGCCGGAGAAGGAACCGGCCGCTCTCTGGTGGTTATTGCGAGCCAGCCGATGTTCATTGTGGCCCTTGTCTGTGGAATGCTTGGCTATGGAGTCATGGCCCTGGCAATGACAGCCACCCCGCTTGCCATGCATTCTTATGCCCATCCCTTTTCCAGGACCACCTTTGTCATCCAATGGCACGTGCTCGGCATGTTCGGTCCTGCCTTTGTCACCGGTCACCTTATCAGGCGTTTTGGAGTGCTCAACATTATGCTTGCCGGAGCAGTACTCGGAGCTGCATGCATGATTGTCAATCTTGCTGGCAGCAGCGTATGGCATTTCTGGGCTGCCTTGCTGCTTCTAGGAATCAGCTGGAACTTCCTGTTTATCGGAGCCACAACCCTGCTGACCGAAACCTACCGTCCTGAGGAACGGGCCAAGACCCAGGCACTTAATGATTTTGCTGTATTTACTACGGTGGCGCTCTCGTCGCTTTCTGCCGGGGCCCTGCAAAGCCGCTACGGCTGGCAGACTGTCAACATGGGACTGATACCGCTGCTGGCAATAATCCTGGCCTTCATTCTCTGGGGTAAAAGGTGGTGCCGCCTGACCATAAAATCAACTTGACCATCTGGTGATTTTCAATTATCCCCCCGCAGCTGAACTTTTACATACTGGCACTTGTGATTTTTATGGATTTTCTGGGTCAGACTTTGTTTCTTTCTTTGCGTCCTGCGGTATTCCTTTGCAGACGCGGCAGCGTTCGTTGCCGCACCACTGGCAGGCAAAGCAGTCAGAACAGGGATGTTTCTTCTCACCGGTGCAGCATTCCGGCACGTAAATCATGCCGAGATTGTCGGGCAATTTCTTAAAAGCCATATTTTCACAAACTTACATGATTGCATGGGCCATCCTTCCGTATCATGGTATTTGGGGTAATGGGTAACGATAGATGGCCAGACCTCTGGCGGTTTGCTTCTGTTCATCTGCCCCCGGCAGTATATTTTACGGGATGTATATAATATATTATACTACGTTAATGCGTTGAAACAAAGCATGGTGCTGGTGAATGGCGTATCAGGGAAAAATGATTATTTTTTAGGCAGATAGCGAAAAACTAATTTCTTACGAATAGAATTACCGGGCATGCCAATGAGTGAAACAAGTGGAGGAGTTGCAAATGGAGCCAGAAAAAAAGCAGGATAAAATGACGGATGAGGAACTTGCAGCCTACGAAAAATTACGACAGCGCGTGAGCAAAACCTTTGGCGAACTCCATGACAAGATCAATGGAGAAAGCATCAGTCAGGCAATGAACAAGGCAACCTCTGAAATGAAAGAGATGGGCGGACACTCCATTGAAGCTATCACCAAGGCCTCTGCAGCCTTGAAAAAGGATATTGCCTCGACAACAGAACATATCAAGCCTAAGATGGATGATGTCACAGAGAGCGCCAAGAAGCAGTTTGATCATTGGGTAGATAAGGGCGGGGCGCTCTGGAATGAAATTACCCGGGAAACAGAACATGTTTACGAATTCTCACGTGACAAGACTGTAGCCTTCCTGGCCAATATCGCCAAGGGCTTAGGCGATTGGAGCCAGAGCATGGGTGAAAAGCTGGACACTTCTTTGAAATATAAAACCGGCGAGATCACGCATGGCGGCGAATTTGTCTGTACCAGCTGCGAGTCCACGATCCACCTGAAACAGCCGGGCCGCATCCCCCCGTGCCCCAAATGTACAAAAACTGAGTTCCGCCGCTCATAAACAGTGGGCAAGGGAGCCAATACAATAAGACTGCAGGCCCCCTGCCTGCAGTCTTATTGTATTGGCTTTACCTCGCCTATTTGCAGAAATTCGAAGTCCCCGGGCGGGATGCTTTTTTTAACAAGTGCCTCCTTGAGTTTCAAAGGCGGGTCGTCTATGGGCTCGGAGGTGAGGCGGAAGGTCCCCCATTGAACGGCTATGGAATGTTCGGCTTTGATATCCAGGTGGATCTGCACCGCTTCTTCGGGGTTGATATGCATATCTTTCATGAACCACCGGGGTTCATAGGCGCCGATGGAGATAAGGGCCAGGTTTATGGAGCTGAACTTTGCACCGATCTCTTTGAACTGGTAGGGGTTGTAACCGGTATCGCCGCTGTACCAGATGGTTTTGTCGTCGATCTGCAGCATCCATGAAGCCCACAGGGTTTTGTTCCTGTCCCACAGGCTCCGCGCCGACCAGTGCTGTGCCGGAGTGGCTGTGATGATTGTCTTTTCAAATTGCCGCACATCCCACCAGTCAAATTCCATGACATTTTCTGCACTTACCCCGGCTTTGACAAACCATTTCTTCAGGCCAAGCGGTACCAGCCATTTTGTTCCCGACCCGATCTGCTGCACTGTTTTCTGGTCAAGGTGATCATAATGACTGTGGGAGATAACAATACAATCTATGGGGGGGAGGTCTTTTATCTGCAGGGCCGGAGGATTATACCGTTTGGGCCCCAAAAAACTAATCGGCGAAGCCCTGTCAGAAAACATGGGATCGGTAAGGATATTGACACCCCTGTACTGGATAAGAATCGTGGCATGCCCTATCCAGGTGACCTGTAAGTCAGAGGGTGGATTGTGAATGGCTGCGAGGTCCGGCTCTGTCCTGGGGATCTTATGGGCATTTGCTTCGTAGTCGGCAAATTCCTCGTTGCTGAAATAGCGCATCTTCAGGTACTTGAAAAAACCCCTTTTATTTTTTTCAACATACGGATTCTGAAAACCGTCTTCGGTGTAGTGCAGGGGTTGTTCTTCATCCCTGCCACTTTCCTGGGCATAGATGCAGCCGAACAGCAGACTGGAGGCCGCTATAACAAATAATATGAGGTGGATCTTTGCCAGACGATGCAACATAGTAATGTTAAAATCCTGTTGCGCTAGGGGTTATTCCCCTCTGCTGCGCCAAACTCTTTTTCAATTCCAAAACCGCCAGTTCCTTTGCCTTGGCTTCCACATCGACCGTAACATTCAACCCTTTCCAGCAATCAGGGAAATCCTCTGGGTCGATATAGTCTGCATGCGGCTTGGGGTTATTTCCCTGCCAGCCGTGTAACGGTGAAGAAATATGAAAATACGGCTCCCGGCCGACCCTCGCCCAGCATTTGCGTGATATGGCAGTTGCCTCATCCACCGTAAGACCGTCAGGTTTGCAGCGATGATGATGCACATCGTAGACCAGGGGGATTTTCAACTCTTCACAGAGTGGTGCAAGGTCTTCAACCGTATAGGTCCGGTCATCATTTTCCAGGCTCAATCGTTTTTGTACGGCTGAAGACAGACGATAAAAATTCTCTCTGAACCGCTGCAGGGCCGTCTTTTTGTCATGGTAGGCACCGCCGCCGTGAATATTAATTACCTCGGCACCGACATGCTCAGCCAGCATAGCCTGGTATTCCAGCTCTCTTATCGCATTTTCAACAACCTTTTTCTGCGGCGACGACAGGACAATAAACTGATCAGGATGGAAGCTGAGCCGAATGTCATGCTGCGCCCGGAATTTGTTTACTTGCTTCAAATTACGCAGGATCATTGCTGAATCCGGAAGATCCTCAAGACGGTATCCTACATCCGGATGGGTAAAACGTGGAAAAAATGGGGAGAGAATGCGGAAAGCACCAATACCATTCTCTTGGAGAAACCTGAGGGCTGCAAGAAGGTTTAGGCTATTATGCAGGCAGAGTCCAGAGAGTTTCTGCAGCTGCTCTTTGCGGCTGAACTGCAGAAGATATTTAGCGGTTGTGGCCCGGAAACGGATAGGCTCTTTTCTGAAAATGCAGCACAGCCCCAGACGTATCCCGCCGCCCTCTTTTTGCAGCTTCATTTCCCTCTGTCTCATTGTCATGTTACAAGCAGTGCTCCGCAATACTTCTTAAATCCAGCGGTCAAGTAGCGGCTGCAAATATTTTTCCTGATGCTGCCAGAGTCCTGTTGACCAAAATCACCTTTCTGTATAGGGTAATCCAAACTGCTGTTAAAATCCTGCTATTTCATGTGAAACATGCATTCTAAATACGAGCAAGGTTTGTGACCATGGCTGAGAAAACACTTATTTTTTATTCATTGAGCACCTGCGGTTATTGCGAGATAACAAAAAAAATGCTTGATGACCTGGAGGTTGAATACGATTCCATTGTTGTTGACCTCTTGCCAGCAGACGAAAAGGAAAAAGTTGTGCAGGAAATTATAAAATTCAACCCGCGCTGCACCTTTCCGACGCTCATTTACGGTGACAAGGTTATCGTCGGCATGAAACTTCAGGAAATAAAAGATCTCCTGGGAGTGAGGACAGAGGTTGATGATCTCTATGATACCCTGCAAAAAATCCAGGAAGCAAAGGGCTATTTCTTTAACCGCGACAAGGAAAAAACCTTTCAACTCCTGCGAGCCCTGCTGGTCAACAAGGACCGTTACGGCTATATGTCATGCCCCTGCAGGCTGGCAACCGGCGACCGTGACAAAGATAAGGATATTATCTGTCCCTGTGTTTACAGAGAACCCGATGTACAGGAGTTTGGCAGCTGCTACTGCAATCTTTATGTTTCCCGGGCATGGAACACAGGCACTATCGAACGTCTTCTTGTCCCAGAAAGGCGCTCTACAGACCATTATCAATAAGTGTACCGTGTAATGAAGCAGGCAAGCAGACCTCCGGATGATTCCTTTCAGATCCGGTGCCCCAGACTGGGACAGCAGATCCATTTTTCTTACTGCAGGCAGGAAAACATGGGGCTACCATGTTTCAAGACCCTTGACTGCTGGTATATTCATTTCAATGTTGTGGACTACCTCCGACAAGAGCTTGCCCCGGCTGAATGGGAGGCGTCATTTGAAAAACTGCCGACCCCTAAAATCCTTTCCCTGGCGGAATTGATTGAAAAGGCCCAAAAACAGACGAAAAAAAATACATAAAAAAGGGGATTGGCTGCTTTTGCTGCCAATCCCCTTATCAACAATTCTTAGATTTCGTTAACCTTATTCTGCTTTTTTCTCCTCAGCCTTTTCCTCTTCTGCTTCTTCTCCCTCTGCTTTTTCCTCCTCAGCCTTTACCTCTTCTTGAGGGGCTGCAGCAGGTTTCCCGTAAGCCGGAGCAGGCGCCGGTGCTTCCTGTTTTACCTCCTGAGTGCTACCTGCACTCTTTTGTCCACCACTTCAGCCGCTGGCACTAATGGCCAGGCCGCTGATGCCTGTCACCAGCCCGGCAATGCTGAGCCCGGTCAGCACCTTTTTCAGGTATTTCTTTTCCATGTTTTCCTCCTTTTAGTTTGATCTTGACGTTGATCAATCTTCACCCGGGTCCACAATACTATAAATTGCCAAGAAATCATAGACTAAAATAATCAGTATACTTCTTTCCCCCGTCTTAAGGGTGATCCCCGCTTTTGTGCAATTCTCCGTTGCTTTCATTAACTTTATTAATGATAATAGATCCTATGCGTAAATCCCGATCCTTCTTCCTGTCAAAATCTCAGTTCACCCGGGGCCTGCAGTGCCATAAATCATTGTGGCTTCTCAAAAACAGGCCGGAGCTGCGGGTGGAACCGGATGCCAGCCTGCAGGCCCGCTTTGACGCGGGCACCGAAGTAGGGATCCTGGCTCAGCAGCTTTTCCCCGGCGGTGTGGCTCTGGATTACTCCAGCGGCATAACACAGAATATCAACACGACACAGAAACTGCTCAGATCAGGTTCACAGACTATCTACGAGGCAACTTTTCGCCATGACAATATCCTTGCCATGGTAGATATCCTGCACAGGAGCCCTTCCCATGGCTGGGAACTTTACGAAGTCAAATCCTCGACCGAGACAAAGGAGATCTTCATCAATGACACTGCTATTCAGTATTATGTGGTTGCTGGATCTGGAATCAACATTTCCCGGGTCGTTCTTGTGCACCTGAACAACCGGTATACCAGGATAGGTGATCTGGATCTGCAAGGCCTCTTTACTCTAGATGATGTCACTGAACTGACGCTGCGTAAACAGGCCGAAATCCCCGGTCAGCTCGCCGAAATGCGCCAGACCTTGCAAGGACCGGAACCGAACATTGACATTGGCCCTTATTGTACCGATCCCTATGAATGCGATTTTAGGCCTTACTGCTGGAAGCATATCCCGGAATGCTCCATCTTTGACATTACAAACCTGCGCAATAATCGAAAATTTGCCCTCTACTACGGGGGCACTCTGCACATGGGGGACATCCCCCCCGATTTCACCCTGTCTGACAATATGCAGCTCCAGGTCGAAGCAGAACTGACAGGCAGGGATTTTATCAATACCTCTGCTATCAGGGAATTTCTGGCCACAGTCATTGAACCGGTTGGCTTCCTTGATTTTGAGACATTCATGGAGCCTGTGCCGTCCTTTGATTATCAAAGACCCTACCAGCAGATCCCTTTCCAGTACTCCCTCCAT